>Ga0214544_1000003_pt1:437500-643752 | contig 643752 bp, 591 predicted proteins | sample CNSS3metaG_FD_160074 | JGI IMG/M metagenome (GOLD analysis project Ga0214544, IMG submission 160074) | Root nodule microbial communities from cowpea collected in UCLA plant growth center, Los Angeles, California, USA - CNSS3 | ecosystem: Host-associated > Plants > Roots > Nodule...
GTTGTGGCCCTGGCCGGTGCCTTCCCACCAGCCGGGATAGTAGTAATACTTCGCCACCTTGACGAAGCCGAGCTTCTCGTCGTCATACGGACCGACCCACTCGGCCGCGTCGATCGTGCCCTTCTCCAGCGCCGGATAGATGTCGCCAGCCGCGATCTGCTGCGGCACGCCCCCGACCTTTGAGATGATGGTGCCGGCGAAGCCGCCGACCCGGAATTTCAGGCCCTTGAGATCATCGACGGTCTTGATCTCCTTGCGGAACCAGCCGCCCATCTGAGCTCCGGTCGAGCCTGTGGGGACGCCGATCGCCTTGTGCTCTTTCAAGAGATCATTGAGCATGTCCTGACCGCCGCCCCATATCAGCCAGGAAATGTGCTGACGCGTATTGAGGCCGAAGGGCAGCGAGGTGCCGAACGTGAATGCCGGGTTCTTGCCCCAATAATAGTAGAGCGCGGTGTTGCCCATTTCGACGGTACCGTTGGACACGGCATCGAGCACTTGCAGGCCCCCGACGATTTCGCCGGCCGCGAAGGGTTGGATTTGGAATCTGTTGTCGGTGATCTCCGCGACGCGCTTGCAGAAATATTCGCAGCCGCCATAGAGCGTATCGAGTGACTTCGGCCAACTCGCCGCCAGCCGCCATTTCACCTCGGGCATCGATTGCGCGATCGCCGGCGCAGCGACTGCACTTGCGGCAAGGCCCAGTCCGCCTGCCGTCAGGAATTTACGACGTTCCATGCGTTTCCTCCTGTGATGTCGTGTCCTCGACGAGGAATCGCGGTCTTGCTGCCGCTTTCGTCTCCGCCGCTGGCCGACGTTTCTTGGTGTCCGAAATTCAGTATTCCCGGATCGCAGTCAGGATGACCAAAGGGGAACCGCAAATCAAGCGCACTTTGGTTGTGGCCGCCAACGCCGATTAATGCTGCGGTGCGAACGCGGCTTCCATGGCCTTGCGCGCCTTCACCGTTTCGTTGCCGGGGTCGAATTCGACATCGCTCCAGCGTACCAACGTGCCATGGGCGACGTCGTGCTTAAGCTTGAGGCGATGTGCGAGCCCGATCGGCAGGGCGCCGGCCCTGAGGCTCGCGGCCGCCGGTATCAGCTTGCCCCATACCGTGTAGCCGCCTTCGCCGTCGAGCATCTCCCCGGCACGCAAGTTACGTTTGGCCACGGCGGCGACGTCGCCGCGGAATCCGTAAGGCTGCCCGGTGGGCTCGCCCCGCAGCGCGGCCGACAGCACCGAGATGTTCAGCTCGAGCCCGATCAGATGATACGGCTTGTACATGGCGGCGAAGCTTCCACTGCCATCGGTCTTCAGGCCATATTGCCGGAAGCAGTCGGCGGCATAGTCGCTCGGTGCCTCCAGCACCACATAAACGCCCCAGCGCAGGTCGCGAAACACCGGCCTGCCGTCGCGCTCGAGCGAGGAGACCACTTCGACGACACCGGATCGCTCCAGCACGCCGCCGCGCGAGCGCGGCCGCATGACATGCGGCAGATCGTCGACGCCGCACGGCGGAAACGCCAGGCCCTCCGCGGGCACGTCGAGGCCGCAGGCATTGGCGATCGCGGCCATCTCGATCGCCGATTTGGTGCCGTCGAGGAAAGAGTTGAACATCTGCGGATTCATGCCGGCCGACTGCGCTTCGCCCGCGGTCAGGCCGTAATGCTGCCAGACCCCGTCGGGCGTCACGTCGTGATAGGCCGGCAGGTACTTCGTGCCCTTGCCGGCGGCAACGACGTGAAATCCTGTGGCGCGGGCCCAATCGACCATCTCCGCCGTCAGCGCCGGCTGGTCGCCGTAGGCGAGCGAATAGACCACGCCGGCTTTGCGCGCTTCGTCGGCGAGCAGCGGGCCCGCCAGCACGTCGGCCTCGACATTCACCATCACGATATGCTTGCCCGCCGCGATCGCGGCGCGCGCGTGGGCAATGCCGACGGCGGGATTGCCGGTCGCCTCCACCACCACGTCCATGGCGCCGCCGGCAATGGCGCGCGCGCCGTCATCGGTGAACACGGTCGCGGCGATGCGCTCGGCGTCCCAGCCGACGGTCCGGCAGGCCTCGCGCGCCCGGTCGCGGTCGATGTCGACGATGATGGGCACCTCCAGCCCCGGCGTGTGCGGCACCTGTGCGAGAAACATCGAGCCGAACTTGCCGGCGCCGATCAGCGCGACACGGACGGGCTTGCCGGCGGATGCGCGGGCTTGCAGGAGGCGGAAGAGGTTCATGGGGAAGATCCGTGGGTACAACAATCAAAGCTCGTCATTCCGGGGCGCGCGAAGCGCGAGCCCGGAATCCATACTCCCGATCGTGGCTATGGATTCCGGGCTCGACGCTGCGCGTCGCCCCGGAATGACAAGGTTACTCCGCCGCCTGCCGCGGTGCCCGTGCCAGCCGCAGCAGCGCGTCGTCGTCCACCGTCTTGATCGGCGTGAAATCGCGATGCGCGATGTAGTCCGGCCGGGTCGGTGTACGGATATGGTTCGAGACCGCGTTCAGCGTCAGGTACACGATCTTGCGCGGATAGGGCGTGATGTTGCCGCTGGAGCCGTGCACGAGATTGCCGTGAAACATCAGCATGCCGCCCGGCTTGCCCGTAGGCGCGACGATGCCGCCCTGCTTGACGAGGCGCGTCACCGTATCCTCGTCCAGCGTCCACAGCGGATAGGAGGTGGTGGCGAGGTCATGCGAAGCCTCGAGATCGCCGGCGTTCTGGCTGCGCGGCACCAGCATCAGGGGACCGTTGATCGGCATCACCTCGTCGAGGAAGATTGCGATGTTCATCGCTCGCGGCTCCGGCATGCCGTCGTCGCGCTTCCAGGTGCCGTAGTCCTGGTGCCATTGCCAGACGTCACCGGTGAAGGCCGATTTCGCGTTGATCTTGAACTGGTGCATGTAGACGGGCTCGCCGAACACCTGCTCGACCGGCTCGATCATGCGCGGATGCGCGCCGAGGATCGCGAACGCCTCGTTGTAGAGATGCGCGGCAAAGGCCGTGCGCGGAGCGCCACTCTTCTCGCGCCAGACCTCCGGCCGGTTGGCCTCATAGATGGCGACCGCCTCGCGCGCGAGCAGGTCGACCTCCTCCTGGGCGAACAATTCAGGCAAGAACAGCCAGCCCTCGCGGTGGAAGAACTCCAATTGCTCCTGAGACAGTTTCATGGGTCGTCCTCCTGTTTGCTTTGTTTTGTCATTCCGGGGCACGCGAAGCGTGAGCCCGGAATCCATTCCTCCGCAGTCTCTGCCGCCCAATGGATTCCGGGCTCGACGCTCCCGGGCCGCGCTTCGCGCGGTCCCGCCGCGTCGTCCCGGAATGACGGCGTGCTACGCCGCCGCCTCTTCCGTCGCCCGCAATCTCTCCTCGGTCATCCGTCCCGCCGTTTGCGCATGCGCCAGCGCGGCGCGTTCGGCCGCCTTCGCGCTGCCGCTCAGAATGTGTCCGGCAATATCGGCATGCTCCGCCCAGGCGCTGGCGCGATAATCGAGCTCGGAGAGCACCGTCGCCATCGAGCGCCGCATGTGCGGCCATTGCGGCGCCATGGTCTCCTCGATCACGGGATTGTCGGCGAGCTGATAGATCGCGCGGTGAAAATCGACATCGAGGGTGATGAGCTCGGATAGCGTGGTGTCGCGGTCGCTGCGGCGCCCGGCGGCGAGCGCTGCCTCCAGTCGCGCGCGTCCCGCTGCGTCGCTGGCCGCGCGCTGAGCGGCCAGCCCGGCCGCCAGCGCGTCGATGGCGCCGCGCACCTCGTAGAGCTGACGGATGCGCGCGGGATCGAGCTGTGTCACTTCAAAGCCGCGGCGGCCGCTCTCGGCGACCAGGCCCTGCCGATGCAACAGATGCAGCGCATGCGACACCGGCTGGCGCGACACGCCGAGCCGATCGGCGAGCTCGTTCTGCCGGATGCGCTGGCCGGGCCGAAGCGTGCGGTCGGAGATCGCCTCCAGGATCCGCGCATAGACTTGGTCGATCAGGTTCGGGAGCGGGTCGAGAGGGATCACGCCGGCAGCTCCAGAATAACGAAGGAATACGGAATTCCGTATTCGAACTTACGCTCGGCGAGGTGGAGCGTCAAGCCGTATCTCGGGCGATCCCAAGGGCTTCACGTCACCCGGGTAAGCTGTTGATTTTCCTAAGTCCGTCTACTGTGCATGGGGTTGTTTTCGCGACAAGGGGTCCGGATCTGACTCATCCAGCACCTGCACCTCCATCGCGGCGATGTCGTCCGCATCGGCCACCGCCTCGATCGCGCCGATCCGCTCGCCCGCGAACGTCACGCGCAGCGCGACCCGCAACTGTCCGCCGAGGATGACGGCAGCACCCATCTCGCCATCGACCAGCGCCGTGCGCGCCGTCCGGGCGCGGCCCTTGTAGAGCTGCGCGACAGCCTCGGCGCCGCGCACCTCCGCCAGCGAGCCGAGCCGCACCGCCGCCTGATCGGCGCGGAATACCACGTCGGGATCCAGCACCGCGAGTAGCCCTTCGAAATTGCCTTCGCGCGAGGCTTTAAGAAATGCATTGACGATCCTTCGCTGCTGCGTCCGATCCGTCTCTGGCACCGGCGCGCCCTGCACGCGCCGCCGGGCGCGGCTCGCCAGTTGCCGCGAGGCATCGACCGAACGGCCGACGATCGGCGCGATCTCCTCGAACGGAACGGCGAACATGTCGTGCAGCACGAAGGCGAGCCGCTCCGCGGGCTGCAGCGTTTCCAGCACGACCAGCAGTGCCGCGCCGACGGAATCGGCCATCTCCGCCTCTCGCTCGCTTGTATCGTCGACCGGCTCGGGTACGTGCGGACCCATCGGATCCTCGCGACGCGACTTCCGGGCGCGCAGCATGTCGAGGCAGATGCGCGCCACGACCGTGGTCAGCCAGCCGCGCAAATTCGCGATGTCGGACAGGTCGTAGCGGCTGACCCGCAGCCAAGCCTCCTGCACGGCATCGTCGACCTCGGCGCGCGAGCCCAGCATGCGGTAGGCGACCGCACGCAAATGGTCCCTGCTCGCCTCGAACTGTTCAGTCAGAAAATTTTCTCCGGTCATCGGTCACATTCCCTCGTCGCGATCCGTCATGCCCATGACGAAGCCAATCCGGCCGATGTGACCGGAACCTTCGAAATTCGACAGATGGAGACGCAACATGATGCACGCACGCATGAAACACCCTGTCATGGTCCTGCCGGAGGCCATGAATGTCCTTCAGTCCCTCGGCAACCTGACAAAGCAGGGTCTGCCGGAAAGGCTCCTCGAACTGGTGCACCTGCGCGCCAGCCAGATCAATGGTTGCAGCGTGTGCGTCGATATGCACCCGAAGGTCGCCCGCAGACTGGGCGAAACCGACGAGCGCTTGTTCGCCGTATCCGCCTGGCGCGAGGCACCCTACTTCACCGACGCGGAGCGCGCCGCGCTGGCCCTGACCGAAGCCGTCACGCGCCTCGCCGATCGCGAGGATCCGGTGCCCGATGCGATCTGGAACGAAGCCGCCAAGCACTTCGACGAGCGCGAGCTCGCCACCCTGATCCTCGCGATCGCGACGATCAACGTGTGGAACCGCCTGAACGCGACGATCAAGATGCCGATCGGCGTGTGGAAGGTGTGACCTACTTCGCCAAGAACCTGCTCACCACCTCGCCGAACTCGAGCGGCGCCTGCTCGAACATCCAGTGGCCGGCGTTCGCGATCACCGCCGTCTCGGCGCCCGCGATGTGCGCGGCCAGTACGCGCCACATCACCGACAGGCTGCCGGTGGTGGCGCCGCCGCCGATCAGCAGCGTCGGCGTCCTGATTGCCTGCGCATCGCCGAGCGTGTAGGGCCGGCGCTGCTCGTTGATCTGGCCGAGGAAGGTGAGCGCGTTGTCGCGGAGCTGTTGCTTCGCCGCGGCCGGCACGCGCCGCCAGGAGCCGTCGCCCTCGATGCCTTCGTAGAAATTCCGCACCGCGCCCTCGAGGTCGCCGCCGCGGATCATCTCGACGGAGCGCGCCGTGCGGGCCGCCAGCGACGGATGCGCGGGCGTGCCTTCGGGCACAGGCAGGGATGGGTCGAGATCGCCGCCGGGCTCGGCCAGCACCAGCTTGTGCAACAGATCAGGCCGCGCCTGCGCCACGCGGAAGGCGATGTGGCCGCCGCGCGAATGGCCCATCAGGTCGACGGGGCCGGGCCTGACCTGCTCGATGAAGGCAATCGTATCGGCGACGTGCTGCGCCATCTTGTAGTCGTCGCCGACGGCGTCCCAATGCTCGGGAAAGAAGTGCCGCAGGCTGACCGCGATCACGCGATGGGATTTCGACAGCGGACCGAGCACCGAATACCAGGTGCGGAAATCACCGAGTGTGCCGTGCACACAGACCAGTGGCGGGCCCTCACCGACCTCGAGATAGGCCATGTCGTAACCATTGACGCGGAAGCTTTGCATGGTCAGCTCGCCAGAAAATCCAAAACCACTTCGGAGAATTTCTGCGGCGCCTGCTCGAACATCGGATGCGTCGCGTTCGGGATGATCGCCGTCTTGGAATAGGGCACATGCGCGGCCAGCGCATGCAGCACTTTCGGCAAGAGGCCCTTGGTCCGCGCGCCCAGGATGAACAGCGTCGGCATCTTGATCGCCTCCGCATCCGCCTTCGAGAACGGCGGGCGGCTGTCGCGGACCTGGCCGATCAGCGTAAAGGCATTGTCGCGCAGGTTCTGCTTCACCATCGCGGGCAATCGCGGCCAAGTGCCTGGGCCTTCCAGCGTGTCAACGAAGACGGCGAGCCCGCCGTCGACATCGCCGGCCGCGATCTTCTCGGCCGAGGCCGTGAAGCGCGCCAGCAGCGGCGAGGGGCCGCCGACGTAGTCCGGATCAAGGCTCGCATCGAGCTCGCCCCCGGGCTCGGCCAGGATCAGCCGGCGTAAGAGATCGGGCCGCTGCTGCGCCACGCGGAAGCAGATATGCCCGCCGCGGGAATGGCCCATCAAATCGACCGGTCCCACATCGAGCTTGTCGATGAAGGCGATGACGTCCTCGACATGCTGGGCGATCGAATAGGTGTCACCGACGCCGTCCCAGCGCTCCGGGAAGAAGTGCCGCAGGCTGACGGCGATCACCCGGTGCCGCTGCGTCAGCGGCCCCAGCACGCAGCCCCAGACGCGGAAGTCATTCAGCGATCCATGCACGCAGACCAGAGGCGGACGGCCCCTGTCTTCGCCCACATCGAGATAGGGCATGTCGTAACCGTTGACGTGGAGGCTCTGCATGATGGACTCGGGAGAGGATTGGAACGCCTGTGCAAGATTCCCGGAAACCGGGTGGATCGCAACTATTTCCAAGCCTAGATTTGGCACGACATCAAAGTGGGGGCCTGCAACGGAAGCAAGCCAGGAACCTAGACATGACCGACCAGCATTTTGCCCTGTTCGACACAAGGATCGGCCTGTGCGCCATCGCCTGGGGCCCGCGGGGCATCAACGGCACGCAATTGCCGATGGGCGGCGAGCAGAAGATCCGCACCCGCATCAGCCAGCGTCATGCCGACGCCGTTGAGACCGAGCCGACCGCCGAGGTGCAACAGGCGATCGACCGCATGACGAAACTGCTCGCCGGCGAGCCGGATGATCTCACCGACATCCCGCTCGATCTCGACGGCGTGCCCGAATTCAACCGCGGCGTCTACGACATCGCCCGCGCGATTCCGCCCGGCAAGACCGTCACCTATGGCGACATCGCCAAGCAGCTCGGCGGCGTCCAGCTGTCTCGCGACGTCGGCCAGGCGCTCGGCCGCAACCCGTGCCCGATCGTCGTGCCCTGCCATCGCGTGCTCGCCGCGGGCAACAAGCCCGGCGGCTTCTCGGCGAATGGCGGCGTGGTCACGAAGCTGAAGATGCTGGAGATCGAAGGCGCGCTGGTGAACCACACGCCGAGCTTGTTCGATTGAAGATACCAAAGCTTGCTCGGCGTCATGGCCGGGCTTGACCCGGGCATCCACGTGTTCCTTTGCGGTACAAAGAACGTGGATGCCCGGGACAAGCCCGGGCATGACGGTGTTGAGAGCGGCCGCTCGCCCTAAATCTTCGTCGCCGTCTTCGGCCAATACCGATCACGCAAATGCCGCTTCACCAGCTTGCCGGTCGGCGTGCGCGGCAGCTCGGCTTCGAAATCGACCGAGCGCGGGCACTTGATGGCGGAGAGGCGGCTCTTGCAATAGGCGATCAAATCGGCCTCCAGCGCCTTGCCGGCGCGGCTCATGTCGTGCGGCTGCACCACCGCCTTGACCTCTTCGCCCATCTCCTCGTTCGGCACGCCGAACACCGCGACGTCGGCGACCTCGGGGTGCGTGATCAGCACGTCCTCGGTCTCCTGCGGATAGATGTTCACGCCGCCCGAGATGATCATGTAGGACTTGCGGTCGGTGAGATAGAGGAAGCCGTCCTTGTCGAGATAGCCGACGTCGCCGAGCGTCGACCATCCCTTGGCGTTGTAGGCCTTCTTCGTCTTCTCGGGATCATTGTGATAGGTAAAGGCGGGCGCGTCGGCGAAATAGACCGTGCCGATCTCACCGACCGGCTGCTCCTCGTCGTTCTCGTCGAGAATCTTGATCTTGCCGACCACGGCGCGGCCGACGCTGCCGCGATGCTCCAGCCATTGCTGCGAGTTGCAGACGGTGACGCCATTGCCTTCAGACCCGGCGTAATACTCGATCAGGATCGGCCCCCACCATTCGATCATCTTCGCCTTGACGTCGACCGGGCAGGGCGCGGCGGCGTGGATCGCGCCCTTCAGGGTGGAGACGTCGTACCTCGTGCGCACCTCGTCCGGCAGCTTCAGCATGCGCACGAACATGGTCGGCACCAGCTGCGATTGTGTCACCTTGTACTTCTCGACCAGCTTCAGGAACTCTTCGGCGTCGAAATGCTCCATGATGATGGAGGTGCCGCCGAGCACGATCGCCATCATGTTGAAGCGCAGGGGTGCCGCATGATAGAGCGGCGCCGGCGACAGATAGGTGCTCTCCGCGTTCATGCCGCACATGTCGGCGCAGAGCACGCGGAGGAAGGCGTTCGGCACGTCGATCCTGTTGCCTTCGAAAGCCTTCTTGATTCCCTTAGGGCGCCCGGTGGTGCCCGACGAATACAGCATGTCGTAGCCGGCGACCTCGTCGGCGATCGGCGTCGTCGGCTGCGCGGCGGCTTCCTTGTCGTAGGAGCGGAAGCCGGGCAGCGGGTCGTCCATCATGTAGAAGATCGGCTCGCCGGGCGTGCCTTTGATCAGGCCCTTGATCTGGTCGGCGCATTTCGGCGTCGTGATCACGACCTTGGCGCCGCAATCGGCGATGATGTAATCGATCTCGTCCTGCTTCAGGTAGCGGCTGATCGCGGTGTAATAGAGCCCGCTGCGCTGTGCCGCCCAGCACAGCTCCATGAAGGCGAGGCGGTTCTCCATCAACAGCGCAATGTGGTCGCCGGCCTTGAGGCCAAGCGAGCGGAACAGATGCGCGCCCTGGTTCGAGAGCTCGTCGAGCTCGCGATAGGTGATCGCCTTGCCGGTCCCGGCCATCTGGTAGGCGATCTTGTCGGGCGTCGTCTTGGCGTGGATACAGGGGTGGGTCATGGCGTTTCCTCAAAACGTGAAATGGCGAGTAGCGAGTGGCGAATAGGGAAGAAGGGCAAACCGCTCTTCGCCTACTCACCATTCGCTACTCGCCACTCGCTACTCGCTTTTGTTCTTCTTACAGCCGCTCCACGATCGTCACATTGGCCATGCCGCCGCCTTCGCACATGGTCTGCAGGCCATAGCGCTTGCCGCGCTGGTGCAGCGCGTGGACCAGCGTCGTCATCAGCTTGGTGCCGGAGCCGCCGAGCGGATGGCCGAGCGCGATGGCGCCGCCGTTGACGTTGAGACGCTCCGGGTCGGCGCCGGTGGTCTTCAGCCAGGCGGTCGGAACCGAGGCGAAGGCCTCGTTGACCTCGAACAGGTCGATGTCGCCGATCTTCATGCCGGCCTTCTCCAGCGCGCGCTTGGTGGCGTGCAGGGGAGCATCGAGCATGATTACGGGATCGCCGCCCGTCATGGTCATGTGATGGATGCGGGCGAGCGGCTTGACGCCGAGCTGCTTCAGGCCCTTCTCGTTCACCACCATGACGCCGGAGGCGCCGTCGCAGATCTGGCTGGCGCTGGCCGCGGTCAGCTTGCCGTTCTCGGCGATCAGCTTGACCCCCTTGATGCCGTCGAGCGTGACGTCGAAGCGGATGCCTTCGTCGATGTGGTGGGTGTCCTTGCTGCCGTCGGCGCGGGTGATGTCGAGCGGCACGATCTCCTTCTTGAAGTGACCTGCTTGCGTCGCCGCGATCGCGCGCTGATGGCTGTCGTAGGAATATTGATCGAGCTCATCCTTGGAGAGGCCGTACTTCTCGGCCATCATCTCCGCGCCGGTGAACTGGCTGAACACGATGTTCGGATATTTCCTCTCGATGCCCGGGCTCTTGTAATTGCCGAAGCCGTTCTTGGCCGGAAGCTGCGATGACAGGCCCATCGGCACCCGCGTCATCGACTCCACCCCGGCCGCGATCACGACGTCCATCGCACCCGACATCACCGCCTGCGCGGCGAAGTGCAGCGCTTGCTGCGAGGAGCCGCACTGACGATCGATCGAGGTGCCTGGCACACTCTCCGGCAGCTTCGAGGCCATGATCGCGTTGCGCGCGACGTTGTTGGACTGTTCGCCGACCTGCATCACGCAGCCCATGATCACGTCCTCGACCTGAGCCGGGTCGACCTTGGTGCGGTCGACCAGCTCGTCCAGCACCTTCGCGGCGAGATCGGCCGGATGCCAGCCGGCGAGACGGCCCCCCTTGCGCCCGCCGGCGGTGCGCGCAGCGGCGACGATGTAAGCCTCGGCCATTTCGGTCTCTCCCATGATTATTTTGGATTGGGTTGTCGGGGCGGATTTAAGAGGCGGATCATCGTTTAGTCAATCGATCAATTAACTCTTGTGATGAGGCGCTGCTTGCGCTTATCTGCGCCCGCTCCAGCGGCCAAACAGGGATCTCCGTGGCGACCAGCGTACCGAACAGGCTCCCCAGCGGGAAAAATTCCACGGCAGAGAAATTGCTGGTGGCCGCGAGCGAGCTGATGATCGAACGCTCCTCGATCGAGATCTCGCTGTCCGATATTGCGCAGAAGTCGGGCGCCAACGCGGCCCTGGTCAAATATCACTTCGGCAACAAGGACGGCCTGCTGCTGGCGCTGCTGGCGCGGGATGCCGCGACCGAGATGACCAATCTCGAATATCTGCTGGCGCAGCCGATCACGTCGACGGCGAAGCTGAAGCTGCATATCGCCGGCATCATCCGCGCCTATCACCGGTTCCCCTACATGAACCGGCTGATCCACTATCTCTTGCACGAAACCAGCGCGAGCTCTGCCGACGAAGTCTCCAAGTTCTTCGTTGCGCCGCTCCTGGACTTCCACCGCCGCCTGCTGGCTGAAGGCGTCAGCCGCGGCGAATTCCGCCCGACTGATCCGGTACTGTTCTACACCAGCCTGATTGGCGCCTGCGATCATTTGTTCTTCGGCCGGCATGCGATGTCCCGCGCGACCGGCGTCGGCCCGGTCACCGACGATGTCTGCCGGCAATACATCAAGCACATGGAAACGCTGATCTGCGGCGGCATCCTCACGCAAGCCGAGGAAGCCGCTGCGGCCGGATAGTCCGGCCGACACGTGACGAGTCTAGAGAAGAAACGCTCAAGGAAAGGTACAAGCGATGCAATTGAAAGACGTGGCCGTTCTCATCACCGGCGGTGGCTCGGGCCTTGGTGCCGCGACCGCCCGCGCCATGGCGGCCAAGGGCGCCAAGATCGGCGTGATCGATCAGAGCAAGGAAAACGCCGAGAAGGTCGCCGCCGAAGTGAAGGGCGTCGCGCTGCATGCCGACGTCACCAGCGAAGAGCAGATCAAGGCCGCGATTGCGAAGGCGGAAGCCGCACACGGCGTCGCCCGCGTGCTGATGAACTGCGCCGGCATCGGCGGCTCGCAGCGCATCGTCGGCCGCGACGGCGTCTATCCGCTCGAAAAGTTCGCGCGCATCATCAACGTCAACCTGATCGGCACGTTCAACTGCCTGCGTCTGTTCGCCGAGCGTCTCGTCACCGCGGAGCCGATCGGCGAAGAGCGCGGCGTCATCATCAACACGGCCTCGGTTGCCGCCTACGAAGGCCAGATCGGCCAGATCGCTTATTCGGCCTCGAAGGGTGGCGTCGTCGGCCTGACGCTGCCGGCCGCGCGCGATCTCGCCAGCCAGAAGATCCGCGTCAACACCATTGCGCCCGGCCTGTTCTTCACGCCGCTGCTGATGGGCCTGAACGAAGAGGCCCGCAAGAGCCTGGGCGCCCAGGTGCCGCATCCCTCGCGTCTCGGCGATGCCAACGAATACGGCATGCTCGCGGTGCACATCGTCGAGAACCCGATGCTGAACGGCGAGACCATCCGCCTCGACGGTGCGATCAGGATGGCGCCGCGATAGGCGGTTCGTTCTTCCTTCTCCCCTTGTGGGAGAAGGTGGCATAGGCGGCCTTAGGCCGCCGTTCTTAAGAACGCCGAAGCGAAGCTTCGGCTACGGCGCCGGATGAGGGGTTGTCTCCACAATCTCATTTGTGGAGGCAGACCCCTCACACAAGCGATTGTGCGGCTAGCGATTTACATGCCCTCTCCCGCAAGGGGAGAGGGCGCAGCAATCGGCGCCGCGACTCGCGGCAAGTGCGAGGCCCCCATGTCCCAACCGCTGCTGATCGAGCATGACGATGGCGTCGACCGGGTGACGCTCAATCGCCCCGAGCACCTCAACGCCCTCGATCCCGCGCTGATCGAAGCGCTCAACGACTATTTCCAGGGCCTGCAACGCAATCGCGACACCCGCGTCGTCGTGCTCAAGGGCGCCGGCAGGAATTTCTGCGCCGGCCTCGATCTCAAAGCTGCGATGGCGCGCCGGGCCGGACAGCAGGAGCCACCCGGTGTCACGGAGTCGCTGGATTCGCAGCGGCGCATCGCCGACATCGTGATGCTGATGCGGCGCTGTCCGCAGCCGATCCTGGCGCTGGTGCAGGGCGCGGCCGCCGGCGGCGGCTTTGCGCTGGCGCTGGCCTCCGACATCCGCATCGCGACGAGATCGGCGCGGATGAATTGCGCCTTCATCAAGCTCGGGCTCGGCGGCTGCGACATCGGCACCAGCTATTTTCTGCCGCGCCTCGTCGGCGTCTCCGTCGCATCCGAGCTGATCCTCACCGGGCGCTTCATCGGAGCGGAGCGCGCGCTCGCGGTCGGCCTCGTCTCGGAGGTCGTGGACGAGGACAAGCTCGATGACGCGGCCGCGTCTTATGTCGAGGCGATGATGACGGCCTCGCCCGTGGGCCTGCGGCTATCCAAGGAATGCCTCAACATGAGCGTCGATGCCGGCTCGCTCGAAGCCGCGATCGCGATGGAGGATCGCAACCAGGTCCTGTGCAGCCGCTCGGAAGAGTTTTCGGAAGGCATCAGGGCCTTCCTTGAGAAGCGAAAGCCTGTCTATATCAGGCGCTGAACGATGAAGATCCGCAAAGGACAATAATTCCGGGAGACGCAAAATGAGTGGAAGCGCGGCGGCAGTGATGACGAAGCCCGTCTTTCGCAAGGTCCAGTGGCTCGCGCGCGACATCGACGTCGAGCGTCGCGGCGACGGCACGGTGGTGCTGAAGTCGCGCATTCCGCTGCAGCCTTATGAGAAGCACATCCCGGCGTCGCTGGCGAAATGGGCGAAGGAAGCGCCCGAACGCATCTGGCTGGCGCAGCGCGGCGGTCCGAACCGCGAATGGCGTAAGGTGTCCTATGGCGAAGCCAAGCGCATTGTGGACGCGCTGACGCAAGGCCTGCTCAATCTCAAACTCGACGGCCGGCCCGTCACGATCCTCTCCGGCAATTCGATCGAGCATGCGCTGATGACGCAGGCCGCGATGCAGGCGCGCGTCCCGGCAGCGCCGGTGTCGCCGGCCTACTCCTTGATGAGCCACGACCACGTCAAGCTGAAGTACCTGTTCGAACTCATCAAGCCGGCCGTATTGATGGTGCAGGACGGCCCGACCTTCGAGAAGGCGCTGAAGGCGCTCGACCTCCGCGGCGTCACAGTCGTTCACGTCGCGCGGCCCTGCGAGGGCATCAAGAGCGTCAGCTTCGCCGAGCTCGCGGCAACGCCTGTCATGACCGATGTCGAGGCATCGATCGCGAAGATTACGCCGCAGACCGTCGGCAAACTGCTGTTCACATCAGGCTCGACCGGCATGCCCAAGGCCGTCATCAACACGCAGGAGATGATGTGCGCCAATGCGGCGATGATGATGCAGGTGCGGCCGCGCGATCCGAACGGGCCGATCTCGACCATGCTGGACTGGATGCCCTGGAACCACACCATGGGCGGCAATGCCGCGTTCCACCCGATCCTGGTCGACGGCGGCACGCTCTATATCGACGACGGAAGGCCGATGCCGGGCCAGTTCGAGGAGACGCTGCGCAATCTGCGCGAGATCTCGCCGACCTATTATGCCAACGTGCCGGCCGGCTATGCCGCGCTGGCAGCGGCCATGGAGAAGGACGACGCGCTCTGCCGTTCCTTCTTCAAGAATCTCTCGATCATGGCCTATGGCGGCGCGCGTCTGCCCGACGATCTCTACAACCGCATGCAGGCGCTGGCGGTGAAGACGACAGGCGAGCGCATCGTGTTCTACACCGGCTGGGGTTCGACCGAGACCGCGCCGACCTCGACCGGCACCTATTGGGACACCGAGCGCGTCGGCCTGATCGGCCTGCCGTTCCCCGGCGTCGAGTTGAAGATGGTGCCGTGCGGCTCGAAATACGAATTGCGCCTGCGCGGCGTCAATGTCACGCCCGGCTATTTCGGCCAGCCTGAGCTGACGAAGAAGATGTTCGACGAGGAAGGTTTTTATTGCATCGGCGATGCCGGCGTCTTCGTCGACGATTCCGATCCGGTGCAAGGCATCATCTTTGCCGGCCGCGTGGTGGAGGACTTCAAGCTCACCACGGGCACATTCGTACATGTCGGCTCGCTGCGGACCGATGCCATCGCGGCCGCCACGCCCGTGGTGCACGACGCGCTGGTCGCGGGGCAGGACCGTCCCTTCATCGGCCTCCTGGCCTGGCCGAACCTGCACGCCTGCCGCCAGCTGGTCGGCAATCCCGATCTCAGCTTTGCGGATGCTGTGAAGCATCCCGAGGTGATCGCTTGCTTCAGGCGCGGCCTGGAAGCCCACAACCGTGAATGCGAAGGCGCCAGCAGCCGTATCATCGCGCGCGCGATGCTGATGGTCGAGCCGCCCTCGATCGACGGCAACGAGCTCACCGACAAGGGCTACATCAACCAGCGCGCCGGCCTGGAACGCCGCGCGGCGCTGGTGGAGCGGCTCTATGCGGACAAGCCGGATCAGGATGTGATCGTGCTGAAATGAAGACGACACTCGCTCCATTCGTCATTCCGGGGCGCGCGCAGCGCGAGCCCGGAATCCATCGGGCCGCATATGCGTGGCGAAATGGATTCCGGGTTCGCCGCTGCGCGGCGCCCCGGAATGACGGCAATAAATGACAACGAATAAGAGGTAAGCCCGCCATGAACTTCGACTTCTCCGACGATCAAAAACAGCTCCGCGACCAGGCGCGCAAGTTCCTCGCCGAGAAATGCTCGCCCAAGGCGGTGCGTGTCGTGCTCGACGGCAAGGCGCCTTACGACAAGGAGCTGTGGAAAGGCCTCGCCGAGATGGGCTTCCTCGGCGTCGCGATTCCCGAGGAGTTCGGCGGCGCCGGCGCCGGTCATCTCGAGCTGTGCGTAATCGCGGAAGAAATGGGCCGGGCCAACGCGCCGGTGCCGTTTTCCTCGACCGTGTACCTCGCCGCCGAAGCGCTGCTGATCGCCGGCAGTGACGCGCAGAAGAAGAAATGGCTGCCGGCGATTGCTTCCGGCGAGGCCATTGGCACGCTGGCGCTGTTCGAGGGCAAGGGCAACCCGTCGCCGAAGAACGTCAAGCTGACGGCTGCGAACGGCGTGCTCAACGGCGTCAAGAAGCCGGTCGCCGACGGTGCGATTGCCGATTTTGCGGTGGTCGCCGCGCGCACGGGATCGAGTGGGCGCGACAATGACATCTCGCTGTTCCTGGTCGATCTCAAAGCCGGCGGCGTCGATGTGAAGAGCCTCACCAATCTTGATCCGACCCGCGGACAGGCCGAGATCACCTTCAAGGATGCCAAAGCCGAGCCGCTCGGAGCTGCGGGCGACGGCTGGAGCATCCTCACCCAGGTGCTCGACCGCGCCGCGGTGCTGTGCGCGTTCGAGCAGGTCGGCGGCGCCGACCGAGCGCTGGAGATGGGCCGCGACTACGCGTTGGACCGCATCGCCTTCGGCCGCCAGATCGGCTCGTTTCAGGCGGTCAAGCACATGCTCGCCGACATGTACGTCTCGGCGACGCTGGCGCGCTCCAACAGCTATTACGGCGCCTGGGCGCTCTCGACCAATGCGGCCGAACTGCCGGAAGCCGCCGCTGCGGCGCGCATCAGCGCGACGCAGGCGTTCCAGCACTGCGCCAAGAACAACATCCAGGTTCACGGCGGCATGGGCTTCACCTGGGAATTCGACTGCCACATGTACTATCGCCGCGCCCACGCGATGGCGCTCGGGCTCGGCAGCCTCACTTATTGGGAAGATCAGCTGATCGACCGGATGCGGAAGAAGAACGCGGCGTAACGACAGGTGCGTAGGGTGGGTTAGCCGAAGGCGTAACCCACCATCGACCGGCAGTGCTCGACAGAATTGGTGGACTACGCCTCCGGCTAATCCACCCTACGGACAAACAGAGAAGCAAGATGAACTTCGACGACACCCCGCAGGAAGCCGAATTCCGCGCCACCGCCCGCGCCTGGATCAACGCCAACGCACCCAAGCAATACGAGGAGGAGCTGCGCAAATCCTCGCTCGGCCGCACCGTGCTCAAGAACGCCAACATTCTCGAAGTGGCAAAAGCCTGGCAGAAGAAAAAGGCCGACGCCGGCTGGGCCTGCCTGCACTGGCCGAAGGAATATGGCGGGCGTGGCGCCTCGCCGATCGAGCGCGTGATCTGGCAGCAGGAGGAGGGGCCGTTCGGCCAGCTGTCCCGCATGTTCATCATCGGCCACGGCATGTGCGGGCCGACCATGATGGCGTTCGCGCGCGAGGAGCATAAGCGGACCTATCTGCCGCCGCTCGCCTCCGGCGAGAAGGTCTGGTGCCAGCTGTTCTCCGAGCCCGCCGGCGGCTCGGACGTTGCGGGCTTGCGCACACGTGCGGAGAAGGACGGCGACGACTGGATCATCAACGGCCAGAAGATCTGGACCTCGGGCGCGCATTATTCCGACTACGGCATTTTGCTTACGCGCACCGATCCAACCGTGCCCAAGCACAAGGGCCTCACCATGTTCTTCCTGGACATGAAGAGCCCCGGCGTCGAGGTGCGGCCGATCAAGCAGGCGAGCGGCGCCTCCGACTTCAACGAGGTCTATTTCACCAACGTCCGCATTCCCGACCATCAGCGTCTCGGCGAGGTCGGCGACGGCTGGAACGTCTCGCTGACCACGCTGATGAACGAGCGCAGCGCGATCGGCGCGGCCGTGTCGACCGGTTTCCCCGAGCTGTTCGAGTACTGCTCCAGCCTGATGCTCGACGACGGCCCGGCTATCGAGGATCGCGCGGTGCGATCCAAGCTGGCGAACTGGGCGGTGAAGGCGAGCGGCCTGAAATACACCAGCATGCGTGCGATCTCGGCGCTGTCGAGGGGCGAACGCCCGGGGCCGGAAAACTCCATCGGCAAGCTGGTGGCGGGCTCCATGATCCAGGACGTCGCGACCTATGCACTGGATCTGCAGGGCGCGGCGGGCGTCGTCAGCGGTGAGGATGCCGAGCTCGCCGGCCGTTTCCAGGCCATGCTGCTGCGTGCGCCGGGCACCCGCGTCGAGGGCGGCACCGACGAGATCATGCGCAACATCATCGCCGAGCGGGTGCTGGGCCTGCCAGGCGACATCCGCGTCGACAAGGACGTGCCGTTCAACAAGATCCCGACGAAGGGAAGAGGGTAGAGGTCCGCCATGAATTTCGACGACACCCCGCAGGAAGCCGCGTTCCGCGAGACCGCGCGCAAATGGATCGAGGCCAATGCGCCGAAGGAGCTGCACGGCGAGCTGTCAAAGTCCTCGCTCGGCCGCATCCGCCTTGCCAATCACGACATCGTCGATGTCGGCAAGGCCTGGCAGAAGAAGAAGTTCGAGGGCAATTGGGCCTGCCTGCACTGGCCGAAGGAGTATGGCGGCCGCGGCGCGACGCCGATCGAGAAGGTGATCTGGCAGCAGGAGGAGGGCGTCTACGGCAAGCTGACGCAGCCGTTCCAGATCGGCGAAGGCATGTGCGGTCCGACCGTGATGGCGTTCGGCAGCGAAGATGCAAAACGCCGTTACTTGCCAAAGCTCGCATCGGGTGAGGAGATCTGGTGCCAGCTGTTCTCCGAGCCGTCTGCCGGCTCCGATGTCGCAGGCCTGCGCACGCGCGCGGAGAAGAAGGGCGACAATTGGGTCGTCAACGGTCAGAAGATCTGGACCTCGGGCGCGCATTATTCCGACTACGGTCTTTTGATCGCGCGCACCGATCCGAACGTGCCCAAGCACAAGGGTCTCACCATGTTCTTCCTGGACATGAAGAGTCCCGGCGTCGAGGTCAGGCCGATCAAGCAGGCCAACGGCATGCAGGAGTTCAACGAGGTCTATTTCACCGATGTCGTGATCCCCGATAGCCAGCGGCTGGGCGCCGTCGGCGACGGCTGGAACGTCTCGCTGACCACGCTCATGAACGAGCGCATGTCGATCGGCGCGCGGCTTGCGACCGGCGTCCCTGAAATGTTCGAGTTCTGCTCCAATTTGATGCTGGAGGATGGCCTCGCCATCGACGATCCCGCCGTGCGCTCGAAGCTCGCGAGCTGGGCGGCCAAGTCGAACGGGCTGAAATACACCAGCTACCGCACGATCTCGGCTCTGTCGAAGGGCGAGCGGCCGGGCCCGGAGAATTCAATCGGCAAGCTGGTCTCGGGCATGATGCTGCAGGATATCGCGACTTACGCCATGGACCTGCAGGGTGCGGCCGGTGTTCTCTCTGGCAACGACGAGGAAACGGCGCAGGGCCAATTCCAACAGATGCTGCTGTCCTCGCCCTCGATGCGCATCGCGGGCGGCACCGACGAGATCCTGCGCAACATCATCGCCGAGCGCGTGCTGGGCCTGCCGGGCGACATCCGCGTCGACAAGGACGTGCCGTACAACAAGATCCCGACCAAGGGGCGGTGATCGCGCGCCGCGTGGCTATCCCGGGTGGGCAAAGGCGCCAAGCGCCGTGCCCACCCTTGCGTGTTGCTCACTCCACTCCGATCGTCGTCAGGTCCTGAAACCAGTGCTGCGCCTGCACGAACTGCTTGATCTTCGGTGACAGCGCGTGCGGATTGGTGTCGTGGACGACCCACACCAGCGTCGCATCGTCCACGATCAGCGCGTGCGCCTGCGCCAGCAATTGGTCCTGCCTGGTGCTGTCGAACGTCTGCTTGGCCTCGTCGATCAGCGCGTCGACCTTGGGGTTCTTGTAGCCGCCCCAGTTGACGCCGACAGGCGCGATCTGGCCGGAATGGAAGAAGCGGACGATGGCGTAGAGCGGATCCGAGGTGACATAGGCGATGTTGTTGGAGGTGATGCCGGCGTTCATCTCGTCGGCGGCGCCCTTGCGCCAATGCGTATAGAGCGTCTCCAGCTCGACCACCTTGAAGTCGATCTCGATGCCGATCTCCTTGAAGCTCTGCTGCAGGAATTCATTCATCGGCAGCGACAGCATCTGACCGGTGCCGCCTTGCGCGATGATGAAGGTGGTCTTCAGCGGCTTTGCTTTGGAATAGCCCGCTTCCTCCACCAGCTTCTTGGCGGCGGCGAGATCATATTTCAGCTCGAAGCTGGGCTTGCCGAACCACGGGCTCGACGGGTCGACCTGGCCCTTGGCGGGCTTCGCGAGGCCGTTCATCAGGCCGACGACTTCGTCGCGGTTGATCGCAAGATTCAGCGCCTTGCGCAGGCGGATGTCGGTCCAGGGCGAGCCCGGTAGCACGCTGAGATGATAATCCCACACATGCGGCGTGACGTTGTCGACCAGCTTCATGCCGGCCGCCTTCAGCTGCGGCACGGCATCCGGCGCCGGCGTTTCGATCAGGTCCACCTGGCCGGCAAGCAGCGCGTTGGTGCGCGTCAGCGCTTCCGGCATCGGCACCAGCACGATCTTGTCGACCTTCGGAATGCGCTTCTTGTTCCAGTAGTCCGGATTCTTGGTTAGCTCGGCGAGCTCGCGCGGCACCAGCTTCGTCAGCTTGAACGGGCCGGTTCCGGAGGGCTGGCTGGCGAATTTGTCCCAGTCCTTGCCGAGCTTTTCATATTGCGCCGGGCTCGAGACCAGGAACCACAGCATCTGATAGGGGAAGAACGAATCCACCGTCTTGGTGGTGATCTCCACCGTGAAGTCGTCGATCTTGGCATAGCTGGCGACGGAGGGAAGGCGGGTCTTCACCTGCGCGCTCTGCCGCTTGTCGAATTGCGTCGCCTTGTCGTTGAGCACCTTGTCGAGATTCCAGATTACCGCATCGGCGTTGAAATCGCTGCCGTCGTGGAACTTCACGCCCTTGCGCAGGGTGAAGCGCCACTTCGTCTTGTCGGCGTCGTCCACCTTCCATTCGGTGGCGAGGCCCGGCACCAGCTTGCCGGGGCGGTCGGCGACGTCCATCTCCCAGGCCACCAGCGGATCGTAGATCGTGTAGGCCGTGAACTGATAGGCGCCGGCGCCACGATCTGGCTGGCCAGTGGTGAGTGGAATATCCGCCATCGAGATGCCGTAACGCACCACCGTTTCGGCGTGCGCCGCGATTGCAGACACCGCCAGTGCAAGCACGGCGAGACAGGTCGATAGACGAATACGCATGGCCCAAAGCTCCAGGGGAATCTGGGACCAGACCTGCAATCTTGATGCCAGAATAGGCAGCGCGCCGATTTCGCCCGTGCGTCATCACAAGGACTTGTCGTCGCAGGGGCAATTCGCAGAAAAAGTTTTCCCTTGGCATAGCCATTGCATACGATTGCATCAAAATTAATCATCGGAAGCCGGAAAGGGACTGAGGCGATGTTTATCAAGAACAACAACACACGTGCGGCGCTGATCGCGCTGTTGGCGCTTGGCAGCGCGGCCGCATGGCCGCGGGTGGCGGCTGCCGAAACTGTGCTGCGCATCGGCATGACTGCTGCCGATATTCCGCGCACGCTCGGCCAGCCCGATCAAGGTTTCGAGGGCAACCGCTTCACCGGCCTCACCATGTACGATGCGCTGACCAGCTGGGACCTGTCCTCTGCCGACAAGGCGAGCGTGGTGATCCCCGGTCTTGCCACCGAATGGAAGGTCGACGATGCCGACAAGACCAAATGGACCTTCAAGCTGCGCCCAGGCGTCACCTTCCATGACGGCTCGCCGTTCAATGCCGACGCGGTGGTGTGGAACGTCGAGAAGGTGCTGAAGCAGGATGCGCCGCAATTCGACGCCAGCCAGGTCGGCGTCACGGCCTCACGCATGCCGACGCTGGCCTCCGCGAAGAAGATCGACGACATGACCGTCGAGCTCACCACCAAGGAGCCCGACAGCTTCCTGCCGATCAACCTCACCAATCTGTTCATGGCGAGCCCTGCGAAGTGGCAGTCCTTCTACGACAAGGCCGAAGGCGCCGACGCCAAGGCGAAATCGCAGGCCGCATGGACCGCCTTCGCCAGGAGCGCCTCGGGCACCGGCCCGTGGAAGATGGCGAGCTTCACCCCGCGCGAGCGGCTCGAGCTGGTCAAGAACCCGGACTACTGGAACAAGGCGCGCGTGCCCAAGGTCGACAAGATGGTGCTGCTGCCGATGCCGGAAGCCAATGCGCGGACCGCGGCCCTGCTGTCCGGCCAGGTCGACTGGGTCGAGGCGCCGGCACCGGACGCGCTGCCCGAGCTCAAGCAGCGCGGCTTCAAGCTCTATTCCAACGAGCAGCCGCACGTCTGGCCGTGGCAGTTCTCGCGCGTCGAGGGCTCGCCCTGGAACGACATCCGAGTGCGCAAGGCCGCGAACCTCTGCGTCGACCGCGAAGGCCTCAGGGACGGTCTGCTCGCGGGGCTGATGGTGCCGGCGTCCGGCACCTTCGAGCCCGGCCATCCCTGGCGCGGCAATCCCACCTTCCAGATCAAGTACGACAAGGCGGCTGCGCAAAAGCTGATGCAGGAGGCCGGCTACGGTCCCAACAAGAAGCTGACCGTGAAGACGCAGACGTCGGCGTCCGGCTCCGGCCAGATGCAGCCCTTGCCGATGAACGAGTATCTCCAGCAGGCACTGGCCGAATGCTATTTCGACGTCCAGCTCGACGTCATCGAATGGAATACGCTGTTCACCAACTGGCGCCGCGGCGCAAAGGATCCCAGCGCCAACGGCTCGCACGCGACCAACGTCACCTACGCGGCGATGGACCCGTTCTTCGCGCTGGTGCGCTTCCTGCAGTCGGGCATGGCGCCGCCGGTCTCGAACAATTGGGGCTTCATCAACAACCCCAAATTCGACGAGCTGGTGAAGAAGGCGCGCCAGACCTTCGATCCCGCCGCGCGCGACGCCGCGCTCGCCGAGCTGCACGCAGCCTCAGTCGACGACGCTGCCTTCCTCTACGTCGCCCACGACGTCGGTCCGCGCGCGATGAGCCCGAAGGTGACAGGCGTCGTGCAGCCGAAGAGCTGGTTCATCGACTTCTCGCCAGTGTCGATCGCGCAGTGAGGTGAGTACGCTCTATCGACGCGTCATGCCCGGGCTTGACCCGGGCATCCACGTGTCTCCTCCAGCTCCGTCATTGCGGGATCGTCCGAAGGGCCAGACCTCAGGTGCGCAATTGCGCACCGGGGAATCTCGAGATTCCGGGTTCGATGCTTCGCATCGCCACCGAATGACGAACCAAGAAAACGTGGATGACCGGGACAAGCCCGGCCATGACGACCTCTACGCACTAACCTGAGTAATCCAACGTGCTCGCCTATACCGCCAGACGCATTGTCTACGTCGTCCCCATCGTCATCAGCGTGGCGCTGGTGTGCTTCCTGCTCGTGCACATCACGCCGGGCGATCCGCTGGTCGCCGTGCTGCCGGCCGATGCGTCGCAGGAGCTCGCCGCGCAGCTGCGCGCCGCCTATGGCTTCGACCGGCCGCTGCCGGTGCAGTTCGGCCTGTGGCTGCTGCGTGCCCTTCATGGCGATCTCGGCAATTCCATCGCGACGGGGCGTCCGGTGCTGGCCGAGGTCATGCGCGCGGTCGGCAACACTGTCACGCTCGCGATTGCCGCCGCCATCATCGGCTTCACCATGGGCGTCCTGCTTGGCCTGATCGCCGGCTATTTCCGCGAGACCTGGATCGACAAGGTCGCGACCTCCTTTGCCATCGCCGGCGTCTCGGTGCCGCATTACTGGCTCGGCATGCTGCTCGTCATCATCTTCTCGGTCCAGCTGAACTGGCTGCCCGCGGTCGGCGCCGGCCCCAGCGGCTCCAATTCCTGGGCGTGGGATTGGGCGCACCTCAAATATCTCGTGCTGCCGGCGATCACGACGTCGGTAATCCCGATGGGCATCGTCACCCGCACGGTGCGCGCGCTCACCGGCGACATCCTCTCGCAGGATTTCGTCGAGGCCTTGCGCGCAAAGGGCCTGCACGAGCGCGGCGTGTTCCGCCACGTCATCAAGAATGCCGCGCCCACCGCGCTCGCGGTGATGGGGCTTCAGCTCGGCTACATGCTCGGCGGCTCGATCCTGATCGAGACGGTGTTCTCCTGGCCGGGCTCGGGTTTCCTGCTCAACTCGGCGATCTTCCAGCGCGACCTGCCGCTGCTGCAGGGCACGATCCTGATCCTGGCGCTGTTCTTCGTCTTCCTCAATCTTCTGGTCGACATCGCCCAAGCCGCGATCGACCCGCGCATCAAGCGGGGCTAGCCGATGAGCGAGCTCCCCCTGTCCGCCACCGCCAGCGACGCAGCGCTGCAGGCCGCGCCCGCGACCAAGGCGCGCGGCTATTGGGCGACCGTCGGCCGCCGCATCATGCGCGACAAGGTCAGCATGGCCTGCGCGCTGGTGCTGCTGCTGATCTTCCTTTCCGCGATCCTCGCGCCGTGGCTCGGTCTCGAAGACCCCTACAAGGGTTCGATGATCCGCCGCCTCCGCCACATCGGCACGACAGGCTATCCGCTCGGCACCGACGAGCTCGGCCGCGACATGCTGGCCCGGCTGATCTATGGCGGGCGGCTGTCGCTGGTCATCGGCATCCTGCCGGTGATCCTGGCCTTCTGCATCGGCACCTCGCTCGGCATCATTGCCGGCTATGTCGGCGGCAAGCTCAACACCGCGATCATGCGCACGGTGGACGTGTTCTACGCCTTCCCGTCGGTGCTGCTGGCGATCGCGATCTCCGGCGCGCTCGGCGCCGGCATCCTCAACTCCATCGTGGCGCTCACCATCGTGTTCGTGCCGCAGATCACCCGCGTCGCCGAGAGCGTCACCACCGGCGTGCGCAACATGGACTTCGTCGAGGCCGCCCGTGCCTCCGGCGCGGGCGCTTTCACCATCATGCGCGTCCACATCCTCGGCAACGTGCTCGGCGCGATCTTTGTCTATGCCACCAGTCTGATCTCGGTCTCGATGATCCTGGCGGCCGGTCTGTCCTTCCTCGGCCTCGGCACCAAGCCGCCGGAGCCGGAATGGGGCCTGATGCTGAACACGCTGCGCACCGCGATCTACGTCAATCCCTGGGTCGCAGCCTTGCCGGGCGCGATGATCTTCGCGGTCTCGATCTGCTTCAATCTGCTCTCGGACGGCCTGCGTAGCGCCATGGACATCAGGAACTAGGCCATGAGCGAAACCAACACCTCCGTCGAAATGCTGGAGCCGGTCGAGGACCGCGGTGGGCTCGCGCAGCCGCTGCTGCAGGTCAACGGCCTGACCAAGCATTTCCCGGTGCGCGGCGGCCTGTTCGCCGCCAAGCGCACGGTGCGTGCCGTCGACAATGTCTCCTTCTCCGTCGCCAAGGGCGAGACGGTCGGCATCGTCGGCGAGTCCGGCTGCGGCAAGTCCACTACCGCGCGGCTCCTGATGCACCTGATGCCGCGCGATGACGGCGACATCATCTATGACGGCATGACCGTCGGCCAGTCGCTGAGCCTGCGCGAGCTGCGCCGCGGCATGCAGATGGTGTTCCAGGATTCCTACGCCTCGCTCAATCCGCGTCTGACGATCGAGGAGTCGATCGCTTTCGGTCCCAAGGTCCATGGCATGGCCGATGGCGCGGCGAGGGCGCTGGCGCGCGAGCTGCTCGGCAAGGTCGGCCTGCGCCCGGAAAACTTCGCCAACCGCTATCCGCACGAGATCTCCGGCGGCCAGCGCCAGCGCGTCAACATCGCCCGTGCGCTGGCGCTGTCGCCGCGGCTGGTGATCCTGGACGAAGCCGTCTCGGCGCTCGACAAATCCGTCGAGGCGCAGGTGCTCAACCTGCTCGCCGATCTCAAGCGCGAATTCGGGCTCACCTATCTCTTCATCAGCCACGACCTCAACGTGGTGCGCTACATCTCGGACCGCGTGCTGGTGATGTATCTCGGCGAGGTCGTCGAGCTCGGCCCGGTCGACCAGGTCTGGGACAGCCCGGCCCATCCCTACACCCGGGCGCTGCTCGCCGCGATGCCGTCTTCGGACCCCGACAGGCGCACCGAGACGCCGCCGATCACGGGCGACCCGCCCAATCCGATCGATCCGCCGCCGGGCTGCCGTTTCCACACCCGTTGCCCGTTTGCGGAGCCGCTCTGCGCAAATGCGACACCAAAGCTCACTGCGCTGGATAATATGGGCCACGAGGCCGCGTGCTACATGGCGATACCGGGTTCAGGCCATAGCCGCGCCCCCAGGGGAGACACCGCATGACGAGACCAACACCGAAAGAGATCAAGCCGATCGCGCATATCGCCGGCGTGCCCGTGGACGACGAGATCGCAATCCGCATCTCCAACGCCATCGGTCCCGCGTTTGAGGGCTTCGCCGCCATTGCCGGCACGCTGCCGTTCGACCTCGAGCCGGCCGGCTATGTTCTTGCGCAGACGCAGAAGGTGTCGAAATGAGCACCGAATCCGCATTGATGACGCTCACCGAGGTCGCACGCGCGATCGCGGCCAGGCAGGTGTCGTCGCGCGAAGCCACCCGCGCGCTGCTACAGCGCATCGGGCAATGGCAGCCCCACCTCAATGCCTTCATGTCGATCGAGGCCGAGGCTGCATTGAAAGCGGCGGATGCCGCCGATGCCGAGCTCGCCAAGGGCAATGTCCGCGGTCCCCTGCATGGCGTGCCGCTCGCGCACAAGGACATGTACTACGATGCCGGCCACGTCTCGACCTGCGGCTCGCTGATCCGCCGCGATTTCGTACCGAACGTCACGTCCACCGCCTTGCAGCGGCTCAAGGACGCCGGCCAGGTCCGGCTCGGCACGCTGCATCTCGCCGAGTTCGCCTATGGCCCGACCGGGCACAACGCTCATTACGGTCCGGTGCGCAATCCCTGGAACGTCGCCCATATCACCGGCGGCTCCTCATCCGGCTCCGGCTCGGCGGTTGCCGCGCGCCTGACCTATGCGGCGCTCGGATCGGACACCGGCGGCTCGATCCGCATGCCCGCGCATTTCTGTGGCGTCACGGGGCTCAAGACCACCGTGGGCCGCGTCAGCCGCGCCGGCGCAATGCCGCTGTCGCAATCGCTCGACACCGTCGGCCCGCTGGCCCGCACCGCCGAGGATTGCGCGCTCTTGCTGGCGCTGATGGCCGGGTCTGATCCCGCCGATTCGACCTGCAGCCACGAGCCGCTCGCGGACTACGTCGCGGCCACCAAGGCGTCGCTGAGGGGTCTCAAGATCGGCGTGCCCGCCTCGTTCTATGTCGACGATCTCGACAGCGAGGTCGCGCGCGTGCTGGACGAGACCATCGCGGTGCTCAAGCGCGAGGGCGCCGACATCGTCAAGGTCGAGCTGCCGGACCAGCGGCAATTGTCCTCGGCCAGCCAGCTGGTGCTCGCCGCGGAAGCTGCCGCCTTCCACAAGCGCTGGATGATCGAGCGTCCGCAGGACTATGGCCCGCAGGTCTTGATGCGGCTTCAGAACGGCCTCGCCGTTCCCGCCATCACCTATCTCGAGGCGATGCGTTGGCGCGGGCCGGCGCTCGCGGCCCACAATGCCGCGACGGCAGGCGTCGATGCGGTGATCGCGCCGGCGTCCCCGGTGCCGGCGCCGACGATCGAGGAGAGCGACGTCGGCGGCGGCCCGAACGCGCCGGCGCTGTTGCAGCGGCTGACGCTGTTCACCCGCCCGGTGAATTTCCTGGGCTTGCCGTCACTGACCATTCCTTCGGGATTCACCACGACCGGCCTGCCGGTCGGCATGCAGCTGATCGGCCGCTCCTTCGACGAAGCCACCCTGCTGACCATTGGCGCCGCGTACCAGCGCGTCACCGACTATCACGACCGATTGCCGAAGCTGCCGTCATGACAAACCTCGTCGAGATCTCAGGCCTCAACATCCGCTTCACCGGCGAGCGCACGGTCTATGCCGTGAACGATCTCAGTCTCTCGCTCGGCAATAGCGAGGTGCTGGGCCTGCTCGGCGAATCCGGTTCGGGCAAGAGCGTGACGCTGCGTGCCTTGATGCGGCTGTTGCCGAAGAAGCGCACGCAGATTTCGGGCACGGTCAACGTCATGGGACAGGACGTGCTGGCCATGAACGACGAGCAGCTGTCGTCGTTCCGCGGCCAGACCGTCTCGATGATCTTCCAGGAGCCGGCGCTTGCGCTCGATCCGGTCTACACGATCGGCGCGCAGATCGCCGAAAGCGTGGTGCGCCACGAAGGCAAGAGCTTTGCGGAAGGACGGGCGAGGGCACTCGAAATGCTCGAGGTCGTGCGCATCCCGTCGGCGAAACGCCGCCTAGACGCCTATCCGCACGAGATGTCCGGCGGCATGCGCCAGCGCGCGATGATTGCGCTGGCGCTGGCCTGCCGGCCCAAGATCTTGCTCGCGGACGAGCCGACCACCGCGCTCGATGCCACCGTGCAAATCCAGATTCTGCTCTTGCTGCGCGAGCTGCAGCGCGAGTTCGGCATGTCCGTCATCTTCGTCACCCACGACATCGGCGTCGCCATCGAGATCTGCGACCGCGTCGCGGTGATGTATGCCGGCCAGATCGTGGAGCAGGGCACGCTTCGCGACATCGTCCGCTCGCCGGTGCATCCCTATGCCAAGGGCCTGCTCGCCTCCACCATCCACGGCGCCAAGCGGGGCCAGCGGCTGGAGACCATCCCCGGCACGCCGCCCTCGCTGGCCGAGAAGCCGCGCAATTGCTCCTTTGCTCCCCGCTGCAGGCTCGCCGAGCCACGCTGCCTGGAGCAGTTGCCCGGGAATGTCGCCGTCGGGCCGGGTCGGGCGGCCAGATGCGTCCTGGCGGAGCCGGCCACCGTGCTGTCATAGTTCGGATGAGTTGAACCGTGCTGTGCGAGCCTTTCCAGCATTCACACCCCGTTCATTCCGGTTCCCGTTCCATGGCGCCGTTCACGGAGAGGGACCTCACGGATGTACATTTCCAATGAAGGCCTGCTCGTCATCCTGTTCGTCGGTCTCGTCGCCGGTTGGCTCGCCGGCAAGATCGTGCGGGGCGCCGGGTTCGGCCTTATCGGCGACATCGTGATCGGCATCTGCGGTGCGCTGGTGGCGAGCCTTCTGTTTCCAAAGCTCGGCATCCGCCTCGGCACCGGCTTGATCTCCCAGATTGTCTATTCTGCCATCGGAGCGGTCATCCTGCTGCTGGTGGTACGCCTGGTGCGCGGCGGGGGCCGGCTCTAGCCTCTGCATTCGGCTGAGCGGAACTTGAGCCGCGCTTTTCGCGGAAGCGGCTGAAAGCCTGCAAGAAAAAGCCGCAAGCCTGTGGAATTCCGGACTTGCGCGGAAGGCTGTCGGGGGTAGATGTGGCCCATGAGGCCTCGGATTAAATTCGACCGCGTTGGACGGCCGGAAAACAGATGTTAATCCAAGGCGAGTACTCCTTGAATCGCCTTTGAAATCAGGGCTTTGCCCGGTAGCCGAAAGAGATCAGACTGATGGCAGCCATCCCTGGCGTCCGCCGTTCGGAGCTCGGTGACGCCTTGCGCGCTTGTCGCACGGCCTTCATCGGCGTCGGCCTGATGAGCTGCATGATCAACCTGCTCTATCTGACCGGGTCGATCTTCATGCTGGAGGTCTATGACCGGGTGCTGCCGAGCCGCAGCATCCCGACCTTGGTCGGCCTCATCATCCTCGCCAGCTTCCTCTACATGGCGCAGGGCGTGCTGGACATGATCCGCAACCGCATCCTGGGGCGGATCGGCACCGCGCTCGACGAGGCCCTCAACAAGCGCGTGTTCGATACCATCGTGCGCCTGCCGCTGCTGGTCGGCAGCCGCAACGAGGGCCTGCAGCCGCTGCGCGATCTCGACAATGTCCGCTCCTTCCTCGGCAGCATGGGCCCGAGCGCATTCTTCGACCTGCCCTGGCTGCCGCTCTATCTCGCCATTTGCTTCGCCTTCCATGTCCTGATCGGCGTCACCGCGCTGGTCGGCGCCATCATCCTGGTCGGGCTGACGCTGGTGACCGAGTTCATGTCCCGCCAGCCGGCGAAGGAGGCGATGGGCCTCGCCGCCCAGCGCAACGATCTCGCCCAGGCCAGCCGCCGCAACGCCGAAGTGATGGTGTCGATGGGGATGGCCGGCCGGATGAACCAGCGCTGGAGCGAGGCCAACGAAAAATACCTCGCCGGCAATCAGCGGGCGAGCGACGTCGCCGGTGGTCTCGGCGCGGTCGCAAAGGTGCTGCGGATGATGCTGCAATCGGCCGTGCTCGCGGTCGGCGCCTATCTCGTCATCCACCAGGAGGCGACCGCCGGCATCATCATCGCCGGCTCGATCCTGTCCGCCCGCGCGCTCGCGCCGGTCGATCTCGCCATCGCGCATTGGAAATCCTTCGTCGCGGCGCGCCAGAGCTGGCAGCGTCTGACGCGCCTGTTGGAGCAGATGCCGGCGCAGGCGATGCCAACCCAGCTGCAGGCGCCCACCAGCCGGCTCTCGGTCGAGGGCGTCGCCATGGTGCCGCCCGGCGATCAGCGTCTCGTGGTGCAGGATGTCACCTTCGCGCTCGCCGCCGGCAACGGCCTCGGCGTGATCGGCCCGAGCGGTTCCGGCAAGTCGTCGCTGATCCGCGCGCTGGTCGGGGTCTGGCAGCCGGTGCGCGGCAAGGTGCGGCTCGACGGCGCGGCGCTCGATCAATGGACGAGCGACGCGCTCGGCCGCCATATCGGCTATCTGCCGCAGGACGTCGAATTGTTCGGCGGCACCATCGCGCAGAACATCAGCCGGTTCGATCCCGAGGCCACCTCCGAGGCGATCATCGCCGCGGCCAAGGAGGCCGGCGTGCACGAGATGATCATCAAGATGCGCGAGGGCTACAACACCCAAGTCGGCGAGCAGGGCGCCGCGCTTTCCGCAGGTCAGGCCCAGCGCGTGGCGCTGGCGCGCGCGCTCTACGGCAACCCCTTCCTGATCGTGCTCGACGAGCCCAATTCCAATCTCGACACCGAAGGCGACGAGGCGCTGACCCGCGCCGTCCGCTCGGCGCGCGAGCGCGGTGCCATCGTCGTCGTGGTGGCGCACCGCCCGATCGGCGTCGAGGCGGTCGACCAGATCCTGGTGCTGCGCGACGGTCGCATGCAGGCCTTTGGACCGAAGGAGCAGGTGCTCGCCCAGGTGCTGCAGCCGCGCGTGACGCCGCCGGCGCCGATCAAGATCGTCAGCGAAGGCGGAGTGGCCAAACCATGAGCACGAAGCCATGAGCACGTTGGCCATCGGCGGCACCAAGGCGGCCGCGAAGACCGTCCGCGATTCCATCAAGTTCCACCTGATGCTCGGGCTCGCCATCGTGGTGGTCCTGGTCGTCGGCCTCGGGGGCTGGGCCTCGACCGTCCTGATCTCGGGCGCGCTGATCGCGCCGGGCCAGATCGTGGTCGAATCCAACGTCAAGAAGGTGCAGCATCCGACCGGCGGCGTGGTCGGCGAGGTGCGCGCCCGCGACGGCGACCTGGTCAAGTCCGGCGACATCGTGGTGCGGCTCGACGACACCGTCACCAAGGCCAATCTTGCCATCGTCACCAAGAACCTCGATGCGGCGCAGGTCCGTGCGGCGCGCTTGCAGGCCGAGCAGCGCGGTCTCGACCAAATCGAGTTCCCGCAAAGCCTCATCGAGCGGGCGGGCGATCCCGACGTCAAGGCGCTGCTTGCGGCCGAGACCAAGCTGTTCGAGGTCCGCGTCAACGGCCGCACCGGGCAGAAGGCGCAGCTGCGCGAGCGCATCACGCAGCTCAACGAGGAGATCGCCGGTCTCAGCGCCCAGGAAAAAGCCAAGGACCAGGAGATCGCGCTGGTGCTGAACGAGCTCACCGGCGTGCGCGAGCTCTACGACAAGCGTCTGGTGCAGATCTCGCGCCTGACCCAGCTCGAGCGCGACTCGGCCCGTCTCAACGGCGAGCGCGCGCAGTACATCGCCGCGCGCGCCCAGGCCAAGGGCAAGATCACCGAGACCGAGCTCCAGATCATCCAGATCGACAAGGACGTGGTCAGCGAGGTCTCCAAGGACCTGCGCGAGACCAACGACAAGATCGGCGAGCTGATCGAGCGCAAGGTCGCCGCCGAAGACCAGCTCCGCCGCGTCGACATCCGCGCGCCGCAGGACGGCATGGTGCTGCAATCGACGGTGCACACGATCGGCGGCGTCGTCACCGCCGGCGATACCTTGATGCTGATCGTGCCGCAAACCGACGATCTCCAGGTCGAGGCCAAGGTCAATCCGGTCGACATCGACAAGCTCCAGATCGGCCAGAAGACGCTGCTGCGCCTGTCCGCGTTCAACCAGCGCACCACGCCCGAGCTCAACGGTGTCGTCAGCCGCGTCTCGCCCGACGTCACCACCGACCAGCGCACCGGCCAAGGCTACTACACCATCCGCGTCTCGATGCCGCCGGAAGAGATCGCCAGGCTCGGCGACGTCAAGATGATCCCCGGCATGCCGGTGGAAGCCTTCGTCCAGACCGGCGACCGCACCATGCTGTCCTATCTGATGAAGCCGCTGCACGACCAGCTGATGCGGGCGTTCCGCGAGAAGTGACGCGCGACAGCGCGTCGTCTCGGAACGCGCTTAGCGCGCATCGCGGTCTCGTGCCGCACACTCGCTGTCATCGCCCGGCTTGACCGGGCGATCCAGTATTCCAGAGACGTCAGTGATTGAACAGAGAGGCCGCGGCGTACTGGATGCCCCGGTCAAGCCGGGGCATGACAGCGATGTGTGCTGTACGAAAATTGCCCGTCACTGACGCGCTTACGCGTTCTTGCTATAGTTCGACTCAAGCCCGAACAACACGGCGGTCGAACCATGCAGTCTCCTCCCTCCATCCCCACCGCATCCTTCTCCGACGCGTCCCTCGCCGTTGCCCGCCTCGAGGAGATCTACGAGCGCAATACGAAATTCCTGCGCGACCGGTTCGAAGCCTATGTCGGCGGCGAAGCGATCACGATGCGGGTTCGCGCCTACTATCCCTTCGTCCGTATCACCACTGCGACGCATGCGCGGCTGGATTCGCGTCTTGCTTACGGCTTCGTCGCCGGACCCGGCGTGCATGAAACCAGCGTGACGCGGCCGGATCTGTTCCGCAGCTATCTCACCGAGCAGATCGGCCTCTTGATCCAGAACCACGGCGTGCCCGTCGAGATCGGCGAGTCCGCCGAGCCGATCCCGATCCACTTCGCCTATCGGCGCGACATCAATATCGAAGCCGCGATCACCACCAGCGAGAATTCGCCCGTGACACGCTCGCTGCGCGATGCGTTCGACGTGCCCGTTCTCGCGACCATGGACGATTCGATCGCCGACGGCACTTTCGAGCTCCAGCCGGGCGCGCCGGAGCCGCTGTCCCTGTTCCGCGCCGCCCGCGTCGATTACTCGTTGCGCCGGCTTTATCACTACACCGGCACCGATCCCGAATATTTCCAGAACTTCGTGATCTTCACCAACTACCAGTTCTATGTCGATGCCTTCGCGCAAGCGTGCCAGCAGCGGCTGCAGTCCGGCGAAGCCGGGCTCGAAGCTTTCGTCGCGCCCGGCAACGTGATCACGAACAGCGGCGGCGCGATCAGCGGCACCGCGCCGGCTCGCGCACCGCAGATGCCGGCCTTCCATCTGGTCGCACCTGGCTATCGCGGCATCACGTTGATCAACATCGGCACCGGTCCGTCCAATGCGCGCAACGTCACCGACCACGTCGCGGTGCTGCGGCCGCATGCCTGGCTGATGCTCGGCCATTGCGCCGGCCTGCGCAACACGCAGCGGCTCGGCGATTACGTGCTCGCGCACGGCTATGTGCGCGAGGATCACGTGCTCGATCGCGAGCTGCCGCTGTGGGTGCCGATCCCGGCGCTGGCCGAGATGCAGGTCGCGCTCGAGGAGGCGGTCGAGGACGTCACCGGGCTTGAAGGCTTCGAGCTCAAGCGCCTGATGCGCACCGGCACGGTCGCGAGCGTCGACAACCGCAATTGGGAAATTTCCGGGCCTGAGGTGATCCGCCGGCTGTCGCAATCGCGCGCGGTCGCGCTCGACATGGAATCGGCCGCCATCGCCGCCAATGGCTACCGCTTCCGCGTTCCCTACGGCACGCTGCTGTGTGTCTCCGACAAGCCGCTGCATGGCGAGATCAAGCTCGCGGGCATGGCCAGCGAGTTCTACCGCCGCCGCGTCGGCCAGCACCTCGAGATCGGCCTGAAGGCGCTGGAGCGGCTCAAGCAGCAGGAATCGGAACGGCTGCATTCGCGCAAGCTCCGCAGCTTTGCCGAAGTGGCGTTCCAGTAGGGCCGAAGCCGCACTTTGCTGCTGACAAGCGCAGCGATTTTCAGCATTGTCCGGCGCGGGGGCTCGACCGGGACGACTTGATGCCGCTCATGCGCCACAAGATCATTGGCCATGATCTGGAACGGCTGGCCTTTCGCTTCACCATGTTGAACGACGGCGAGGTCGTGCAGTGCCAGATCAGCGACGCCGCGATGGACGAGCTCGCGGGCATGCAGGGCACCGAAAGCAGCGCACGTCAGGCGCAGTTCCTGTCGCTGCGCGAGACCATCGAGCGGATCGCGTCGGATCTCTACGACGAGGCACCGCGGTTTCAGGGCTATGTGGTGCGGATTTTCATGCGGCATTTGGGACGGTAGCTGTCGCTCCTCTTTCTCACCCCTCCAGCTTCCTCAGCAGCAACCGCAGCGCCGCCGCTGCGAACATCTGCATGTTGCCGAGCCGGTCATTGCTCCCCGTCTCCAGCGTCATCACCTCCATGGCGGGCCCTGCAACCGCCATGCAGCTACGGCCCGCCGAATCGCCGTAGCGGTTGCCGGTGGGGCCGGCGGCGCCGGTCTCGGACAGGCCCCAGTCGCTGTCGAAGCGCGTTCGCATCTGCTCGGCCAGCAATTGCGCGTAGGGCTCCGACGACGACCGAAAGCCCTTCATTCCTTCGTCCGAAATATCCATCAGCACGCGCCTGGCATCGCGCGTATAGACCACCGCGCCGCCGAGGAAATAGGCGGATGCGCCGGGCACCGCGAGCAGGCTGGCCGCGATCAGGCCGCCGGCGGAGGATTCGGCAACCGCAATGGTCTGTTTGCGCGCGATCAGTTTGGCGGCGACCTGTTCCGCAATGCCGACGAGCTCTTTCATGTCGTAACCCCTCATTCCTTCGCAACCGAGCTCAGCCTTCCTAGCATATGACAGGACGCTTGGCTGAGTTGCGGGCGGCGGGCAGGCCTGCTTGAATGGCGGGGACAAGTAGAGACATGCGAGGAAACGTGAGAAGGGAGACGTGATGGCGTCCCTGATCGCCGGCGGCATCGACTGCGACGTGCATCCGGCCGTGCCGCATCTGACCAGCCTGCTGCCGTACCTGAACGATTATTGGCGCGATCAGGTCACGACGCGCGGCATGGTCGACCTTATCTCGCAATCCTATCCGCAGAACTCGCCGATCACCGCGCGGCCGGACTGGCGCCCCGAGACCGGCAAGCCCGGCGAGAGTCTGGAGGCCATGCAGCGTCACGTGCTCGATCCCTTCCAGCTCAAGCATGCGATCTGCAACCCGCTCTACGGCGTTCAGATGGTGTTTTCGGAAGACATGCAGGCCGCCTTCTGCCGCGCGCTGAACGATTGGCTGGCAAAGGAATGGCTCGATCGCGACCCGCGGCTGCGCGGCTCGATCGTGATCCCCACGCAAAGCGTCGAGAAAGCGGTTGCCGAGATCGAGCGCTGTGCACCGGACGAGCGCTTCGTGCAGGTGCTGATGCTGGTCATGGGCGATACGCCGCTCGGCAAGCGCGCGCTGTGGCCGATCTACGAGGCCGCGGAACGTCTGGAACTCCCGGTCGGCATCCACGCCGGGTCCGCCTATCACAATCCGCCGACCGCCGTGGGTTGGGGGTCCTATCACATCGAAGATTATGTCGGGCAGGCCCAGGCGTTCCAGACCCAGCTCACCAGCCTGATCGTCGAGGGCGTATTCGCCAAATATCCGCGGCTGAAAATGGTGATGCTGGAGTCCGGCGTGTCCTGGATCGCGCCCTATCTCTGGCGCCTGCACAAGTTCTGGCGCGGGGTACGGATGGAGACGCCCTGGGTCGATCGCGCGCCGCTGGAGATTGTGCGCAGCAACATCCGCTTCTCGTTACAGCCATTTGATGCGCCGCCGGAACCTCAGACATTAATTCGCCTGTTTGATCATATGCAGTCGGACGAATTGGTCCTATTCTCCACGGACTATCCGCACTGGCAGTTCGACGGCCAGGACGCGCTGCCCGAAGGTCTGTCCCCCGATCTCGTGCGCAAGATCATGATCGACAATCCGCATGCAACCTATCCCCGCCTGAAATGAGCCCGCTGCCAAGGAGGCAAGGCGATGAATATCCAGTTCCGCGAGAACCAAGAAGCCGCTTCCCCACTGAACGTCAAAACCGCAATCGCGGACTGCGACATCCATCCGGCGCGCACGACCCACACCGAGCTCTACCCCTACCTCGCCAAACGCTGGCAGCATCACCTCGAAGTCTACGGCGTCCATGCCTATCAGGGCATGATGGAAGGCCCGCCCTATCCGAAGGCCCAGCCCAACGCCTCGCGCCGCGATGCCTATCCGCCGGAAGGCGGCCCGCAGGGCTCCTCGCTCGCCTTCATGCAGAAGCAATTGCTCGATCCCAACAACGTGCAGCTGGGCGTGCTCAATCCACTCAACACCGGGCAGGGCATCCGCAATCACGAGCTCTCAGCCGCTCTGTGCTCGGCGATCAACGATTGGCAGATCGACAAATGGACCAGCAAGGACAAGCGGCTGAAGGCCTCCATCGTCGTGGGCAATGAGGATGGGCTGTCGGCTGCGGCCGAGATCCGCGAGCGCGCCGGGGACAAGAATTTCGTGCAGGTGCTGCTGCTCAGCCGCAATGTCGAGCCGCTCGGCCAGCGTCGCTATTGGCCGATCTACCAGGCTGCGGAAGAAGCGGGGCTCCCGGTCGGCGTCCACGCCTTCGGCTTCGGCGGCAACCCGATCACACCCTCGGGCTGGCCGTCCTATTACATCGAGGAGATGGTCGGGCATTCGCAGTGCCAGCAATCGGCGCTTGCGAGCCTGGTTTTGGAGGGCGTGTTCGAGCGCTTCCCGAAATTGAAGATGGTGATGATCGAGGCCGGCTTCGGCTGGGCGCCGTCACTGGCGTGGCGGCTGGACAAGGCCTGGCAGCGGCTCAGGAGCGAGGTGCCGCATGTAAAACGGCCGCCGTCGGAATATATCCGCGAGCAGGTGTGGTGGACGACGCAGCCGATGGAAGATCCTGAAAGGCGCGAGGATCTGTTCGATGTCATCAAATGGATCGGCTGGGATCGTCTCTTGTTCGCCACCGATTATCCGCATTGGGACTATGACGAGCCGTCGCGCGTGCTGCCGGCGGGAGTCAGCGAGGACAATCGCGAGGCGTTCTATCTCGGCAACGCAAAGAAGCTGTACGGGATAACCGCATGATCCGAAAAAGTGTGAAGCGGTTTTTCGATCAGATCATGCGGAAAACATAGCATGGCGCGGCATGTGATTGCCGCGGTCGACGAGCTTCCGCCCGGCACGCGAAAATTCCTGGAGATCGACGGGCGGCCGATCGCAGTCTTCAACATCAAGGGCGAATATTTCGGCCTGATGAACCGCTGCCCGCATCAGGGTGCGGCGCTGTGTGAGGGCCCGCTGATCGGTCTCGCACAGTCGAGCAATCCCGGCGAGATCGAATACACCAAGTTAGGTGAGATCATCCGCTGCCCCTGGCACGGCTGGGAGTTCGACATCCGCACCGGCCAATCCTATTGCGACCCCCGCCGTTTCCGCGTGAAGGCCTATCCCGCCCATGTCGAGCCGGGCGCGAGCGTGGTGAAGGGGCCCTATGTCGCCGAGACCATCCCGGTGAAAGTCGAGAGCGACTACGTGGTGGTCGAGCTGTAGGTCTCCGCTGTCATTCCGGGGCGGTCCGCAGGACCGAACCCGGAATCCATCGGGCAACAGATCCTGTGAGAAATGGATTCCGGGCTCGCGCTACGCGCGCCCCGGAATGACAACCGAGGGAAGCCGCTGCATTTTCACGCCTTATTCTGCGCCGCCGCGAGCACCCATTGCCGGAACGCAGCGAGCTTTGGCGCCTCCCGACGGCCGTCCGGCGCGACCAGGTAGAAGCCGGCGTCCGCCGGCAGCGCGATCTTGAAGGGGACCACGAGCCGACCTTTGGCGATGTCGTCCTGCACGTAGGAGGTCCGTCCCATGGCGACGCCGATGCCGTCGATGGCGGCCTGGATGGTCATGAAGATCATGTCGAAGGTGATGCCGGGGTGCCTTGCGATATCGGCCGGCAGGCCCGCCGCGGTCAGCCACAGCCGCCAGTCGTCGCTGTTGGTGCTCGACGTGTGCAGCAGCGGATGGTTGCGCAGATCCTCGGGGCGGCGCAGCGGCTTGTCGCCGCGCAGCAGCGACGGGCTGCACACCGGAAACAGCTCGTCCGCCATCAGCCAGTCGGCGCGCAGGCCCGGCCATTGGCCGCGGCCATAGCGGATCGCGGCATCGACATTGTCGCGCTGGAAATCGACCAGGCTGGTCGAGGTGGTGATGCGCACGTCGATGCCGGGATGCTGCTCCTGGAAATCGGTTAGCCGCGGCAGCAGCCATTTGGCGGCGAGCGAAGCCAGCGTCGACACTGTCAGCACCTTGTCGTCGTCCTTGCGCAGGAGACGGTCGGTGGCGAGGCGCAAATCGTTGAAGGCGGCGCGGACCCCCGGCAAATAGTCGCGCGCCTCCGGCGTCAGCGCCAGCGCGCGGTTCTGCCGGATGAACAGGCGGATGCCGAGCTCCTCCTCCAGCCTGCGGATCTGATGGCTGATCGCGGTCTGGGTCACGTTCAGCTCGCTGGCTGCGAGCGTGAAGCTGAGATGGCGCGCGGCGGCCTCGAACGCCCGCAATCCGTTCAGGGAGGGCAATCTGGCAGTCATTTGGCAGCAGGATGCATGACGTTATTTCATGCGAAAAGGTACAAATTGTCGTTTGTCGCGGCGCAGCAGAAGGCAGATATTAGCGATCAACTTAGCTCCAGGAGCTGAAAATGTCTACATTGACCGACAATTCGATGACAAATCATCATGCACAGGGCGTCCTCTACCAGATCGGCGAGGTCCTCCACGTCTGGCACGAGCGCTACCGGACCCGGCGCGAGCTGACGCACTGGACCGCCCGCGATCTCCAGGACGTCGGGCTGTCCTGGTCCGACATTGCCTACGAGGCTGACAAGCCCTTCTGGCGGGCCTGACAGGCCGCCAGGCCGGCGCCGCCTGAGCACAGGGGCGCCGGCGGTCCCCTTTTCCGCTGGGCACGTGTCATGAGCACCCTTCGCCTCGAAGACCTCAAGCAATATTCGGACGTGCTGCGCACAAGGCGGGGTGAGCGGCTCAATGTCCGCTTCGTCGAGCCGCGCGACACCGATGAGCTGCAGCACTATTTCCGCTCGCTCTCGACCCGCTCCCGCTACAACCGCTTCTTCGGCGCGATCAGCGAATTGCCTAAGGGCCTGCTGCACGATTTCCTCGAGGTCGGCGAGGGCGATCGCTTCACCATCGTGGCGACCATGATGGTCGACCGCTTCGAGACCATCGTGGCCGAAGCCCGCTATGCCTTCCATGCCGAGACCGCGACGTTCGAGTTCGGCCTCTCGGTCGATGACCGCTGGCAGGGCCACGGCATCGCCACCGCGCTGATGAAGAACCTCGAATGCCGCGCGGCCGCGCTCGGCGCCGAGCACATCTACGGCGACACGCTGCGCGCCAATGAGGCCATGGTCTCGCTCGCGCGCAAAGCCGGCTTCACTTTCGTCAACCATCCGGACGATTGGAAGCTGGTGCGCTTCGACAAGGAGATCAGCGTCGCCCCGAAAGACATTCCCTGCGCGAGCTGGCGCCTCGCCGCCCTTTCCCGTCAGGCCGACAGCCCCTCAGCCTCGGCCTGACATGACTGCAGCCCGGCCTGGCCAAGCCAGAGCCGGGCGTTTTTTTGCCTTCACTCAAGCGCCGTCACTGGTGAAGTCGGTCGAGGTCGCGACGGTCCGCCACTCCGCCAGCTCCTTCGCAACGAACGCGTTCTTCGCCTCGATCCGCTCCACCGTGTCGCTGCCGAGCGGCAGCCGCAGCGGCGGGTTTTTCGCATCGACCAGTTTCAGGAAGGCCTGCGCCAGCTTGCGCGGATCGCCGCGCTGGCCGCCATTGACGTCGGCCGCGTGCGCGCGTGTCTTGCCGACGCTGTCACGGTAGTCCTCGATCTGCACGGCCGTGTGCGACAGCGAGCTCTCGTCGAGAAAGTTTGTGCGGAAGAAGCCGGGCTCGACCACGGTGACCTTGATGCCGAGCGGCGCGACTTCGCCGGCCAGCGCCTCGCTGATTCCCTCGACCGCGAACTTGGTGGCTCCATAGACGCCCCAACCGAGATAGCCGGTGTAGCCGCCGACCGACGAGATGTTGATGACGTGGCCGGAACGCTGGCGCCGCATATGCGGCAGCACCGCGCGGGTGACACTGAGGAGGCCGAACACGTTCGTGCCGAACAGCTTCTGCGTTTCCGCATCGCTGGCTTCCTCGATCGCGCCCAGAAGGCCGTAGCCGGCATTGTTGACGAGGATGTCGATGCGCCCGAACTTCTTCACGGCCTGGCCGGCGGCCTCATGCGCCTCGGCCTCGCTGGTGACGTCGAGCCGGGTGGCGAGCAGCCGCTCATGCGTGCCCAGGCGGGCGGTGACGGTGGACGGGTCGCGCGCGGTCGCGACCACGGCATCGCCGGCCTTCAACGCCGCTTCGGCAATCAACGCACCAAATCCGCGGGACGCTCCTGTGATGAACCAGACACGCATGATATTGCCCTTTCCATTTGGCCCGGCGGTGTGCCGAAGCCGATGGGCAAGGTGTAGCGGCTCGCCATAGCTGAGATAATACGCTATATATTTAGCAAGCTCTTGAGCAAAATTCATCAATGCGGATCGACCCGTCCGACCTTGCGACCTTCCTCGCCATCGCCCGCCACCGCAGTTTTCGCGCGGCGGCGACCGAACTCGGCGTCACGCCCTCGGCATTGTCCCACGGCTTGCGCAATATCGAGGAGCGGCTGGGGCTGCGGCTCGTCAACCGCACCACCCGCAGCGTTGCGCTCACCGAGGCCGGGGAACGCCTGTTCGCCCGCATCACGCCGGCCTTCCGCGACATCGACGACGCGCTCGAGGACCTCAACAATCTCCGCGGCAAGCCCGCCGGCACGCTGCGCTTCACCGCCGCGCGCCAGTCGGCCCAGCTGGTGCTGCTGCCGACCGTGACGCGCTTTCTGAAGGAATTCCCTGATGTGAGCGTCGAGATCGTCATCAACGATTCCCTGATCGACATGGTCGCGGCCGGCTTCGACGCCGGCGTGCGCTTCGGCGAGACCATTGCCGCCGACATGATCGCCGTGCCGATCGGCCCGCGGCACCGTTTTGCCGTGATCGGCGCGCCCGCCTTCTTCAAGACACACAAGCAGCCAGCCACGCCGCATGACCTGAAGGGCCTGCCCTGCATCCGCTACCGCTTCACGTCAGGCGCGCTCTATCACTGGGAGTTCGAGCGCGGCGGCATCGAGCTCGCGATCGATGTCACGGGGCCACTTACCATGAACGACCAGGACCTGATGGTCGATGCGGCGCTCGACGGTGTCGGCCTCGCCTATGTCTTCGAGCAGCAGGTTGAAGCGCTGGTTGCCAAACGCAAGCTGGTCCGCGTGCTCGCCGACTGGTGCCCAGCCTATCCCGGCTTCTTCCTCTACTACCCCAGCCGCCGCCAATTGCCGGCCGCGCTGCGGGCCTTCGTGGATTTTGCGCGGGCGCCGGCGAAGTAGCCGCGTAGCCCGGATTTCGCTCCGCTCCATCCGGGCTGCGATAAGGCCTATTCTTCCTCGATCCGGATTCCCCGCTCACTTAGAGCGGTGAGTATGGCCTCGATATCTTCCGGTTCCGCCCCGGTCGACGGTATCAACTCGTTGAGTTGATCGAACGTAACATAGCCCGTCTTCTCCGCCAGGATGGCGGCCTTCCGGACCACCTCAGACCAATCCATTCAGCACTCCAAAAAATAGCGTCTCTACTATAGGGAATGACCGAATGGTTCGGACCGCGCAGCGCGAATGGAGCGCACCGTCATCTGGGATCCTTCCCGCACTCGCGCCCCGTCATCCTGAGGTGCGAGACGCCCGGCGCAGAGCGCCGCGTGGGGAGCCTCGAAGGATGAGCGGCCCCGCTGCTCGTGAAACGCGACTCGCAACCACAGTCGGGCCGTCGCCCTTCGAGGGCCCGCGAAGGCGCGGCCACCTCAGGGTGACGGCCAGAGATTGCCGAATCCTGCTACTTCCCCGTGAACACCGCCTTGCGCTTGTCGATGAAGGCCTGCACGGCCTCCTTGTGGTCGGCGGTCGTGGTGAGGCGGACCAGCCGCTCGGCTTCGTGGTCGCGCGCGGTTTCGAAGTCGAACAGCAGGGCCTCGTCGAGATTGTCCTTCATGTAGCGCAGCGCGAGGCGCGGGCCTTCGGCGAGCGATTTGGCCAGTGCGAACGCCTCGGTCTGCAATTTGTCGTCGGGCACGACGCGGTTGACGAGGCCGATCGCCTCGGCGCGCGCGGCATCGACGCGGTCGCCGGTGAACATCAATTCGCGCGCCCGCGCGGTGCCGACGAGGCGGGTGAGCAGCCAGGCGATGCCATAATCGCCGCTGAGCGCGATGCGGGCATAGCCGGTGGCGACGAAGGCGGATTGCGCGGCGATGCGGATGTCGCAGGCCATGGCGATGGCGAGCCCGGCGCCGACTGCGGGGCCGGGCAGCGCAGCGATCGTCGGCTTGCGCACAGACACCAGCGCGCCGGTGAGCAGCCGCTGCCGCTCCTGCAGGTCGGCGACCTTGTCGTCAAAGGACATGTCGAGCTTCGCCTTGTCGCGATGCGCACCCATGCCCTTGACGTTCCCGCCGGCGCAGAAGGCTTCGCCCGCGCCGGTCAGCAGCAGCGCGCCGACATCGGGATTCTCGCCGCAGCTCCGGATCATCGTGCGTAGCGCCGGCGTCAGCGCGTCCGACAGCGAATTGCGCGCCTCCGGCCGGTTCAGCGTGATCACGGCGACGCGGTCGCGGATCGTGCAGAGGAGCTCATTGGTGCCGGTGTCGATGGTGGTTTCCGTGGTCATTGTTCCTCCCGGTCTCGTAGGGTGGGCAAAGCGAAGCGTGCCCACCATTATTTCTAAAGTTCGAGATCGTGGGCATGGCGCTTCGCGCCTTTGCCCACGCTACGGCAATGTGCCTTCAAAACCTCTCCACCCAGGGCCGCAGTTCCAGCTCCCAGCTCCAGGCGCTGCGCGGCTGCTGCAGCACGTTCCAATAGCTCTGTGCGATCGCGTCGGGATCGAGCATCGAGTCCGGCTTGTCAGCCGGATCGCTTCGCGTCGCGCTCCTGATGCCGCCGTCGATGACGAAATGCGCGACATGGATGCCCTGCGGCGACAATTCGCGCGCCATGCTCTGGGCAAGGCCCCGCAGCGCGAACTTGCCCATCGCGAAGGGAGCGGACTGCGCATAGCCCTTGACGCTGGCGGAGGCGCCGGTGAACAGGATCGCGCCGTGCTGGTTCGGCAGCATGCGCTTGGCGGCCTGCTGCGCCACCAGGAAGCCGCCATAGGCGCTGACCGCAATCGCCTGCGCGACGTCGGCCGGCACGAGATCGACGAACGGCCCGCGCGTGCGGCCGGAGGCGTTGTAGACGACGAGGTCGGGCGTGCCGATCTCGCGCTCGACCAGACCGAACAGCCGCTCCACGTCGTCGGGCTCGGTGGCGTTGCAGGCATAGGCCTTGGCCCCGGTCTCGGTGCAGAGCGCGCCAAGCTTCTCGCTCTTGCGTGCGGCGAGCGCGATGCGGATGCCCTGCGCCGCTAGCAGGCGCGCCAGCGATGCGCTGAGGCCTTCGCCGGCACCGACGATGAGGGCGATCTTGTACTTCGGGTGTTCCATGGCGTGATCTCTCGGAGGTAGGAGCCGCTGATCTATGCATGGTCCGCGCAGACAACCAGCCGGCGCGATCACAATTCCGCAGGGCGAGTTGCTCCCTCGCGGCGATCATGCCGCCCTGACATTTTGCGGCTTTATCGCTGTCCGCGACTGGAGCATGATCGACATCATCCAAAGCGGCAAGCGCAAAGAATTGCCGTCGGATGGAAACGAAGAGGACGATCATGCCCGGACCGGTTAAAGCGCAGCCAAAAGATATCGCGGCCGCACCCTCCGGCCTGCTGGCGCCCGATACGTCGGGCATGAATTTCTACCGCGCCGATCCCGCGCTCACGGACCTGCTCCGCATCCATCTGCCGGAGAATCTGTTCCGACACATCGAGCCGCATCTCGACCGGCTCGGTGAGCTCGCCGGCGGCCATCTCGACGAATGCGCGCGGCTCGCCGACCGGCACACGCCCATCCTGCACCAGCGCGACAAGTTCGGCCGCGACGTGCAATGGATCGAATATCATCCGGCCTATCGCGAGCTGGAGAACGCCGCGTTCGGCGAGTTCGGCATCCACGCGCTTTCAATCCGCAAAGGCATCATGGGCTGGTCGGACAAATACCCTGTTGTGGCCAAGCACGCCTTCACCTTCCTGTTCAACCAGACCGAATTCGGCATGGGCTGCCCGATCAACGTCACCGATGGCTGCGCCAAGCTCTTGGCGAATTTCGGCAGCGAGGCGCTCAAGGCGAAATATCTGGATGGCCTGACCTCGACCGACATGAGCAAGCTGACCCAGGGCGGCCAGTTCATGACCGAGAAGGAAGGCGGCTCCGATGTCGGCACGCTGACCACGCGCGCCGTGCAGGACGGCGACCATTGGCGCCTCTATGGCGAGAAATGGTTCTGCTCGAATGCCGACGCGAAAGTCGTGATGTTGCTGGCGCGCCCGGAAGGCGCCGGCCCTGGCACGCGCGGCGTCGGCCTGTTCCTGATGCCGCGTTTCCTCGACGACGGTTCGCAGAACCATTACCGGATCGTGCGCCTCAAGGACAAGCTCGGCACCCGCTCGATGGCCTCTGGCGAGATCAAGCTTGAAGGCGCGATCGCCTACGCTGTCGGCAAGCTCGACCGCGGTTTCGTGCAGATGGCCGAGATGGTGAACTCCTCGCGGCTCTCCAACGGCGTCAAGTCCACCGCGCTGATGCGCCGCGCTTATCATGACGCGATGACGGTGGCGACCAACCGCGTGGTGTTCGGCCAGCGCATCATCGATCTGCCGCTGGGGCGGCGACAAATGCTGAAGATCATGCTGCCGGTGGAGCAGGGCCTGTCGATGAGCTTCCTCACTGCTGATGCCCTCGACCGTGCCGAGGCCGGCAGCCAGGATGCCGCGGCGCTGCTGCGCATTCTCACGCCGACGCTGAAGTTCCGCGCCACGCGCGATGCGCGCAAGGTTTGCGGCGATGCGCTCGAGATGCGCGGCGGCATCGGCTATATCGAGGAATTCGCCACCGCCCGCCTGCTGCGCGATGCGCATCTCGGCTCGGTCTGGGAAGGCACCGGTAACATCGTCGCGATCGATGCGCTGCGGCGGGCAGTCGGCCGCCACGGCGCGGAATCCGCGCTCGCAGCCGATCTGCACGCGCGGCTCGGCGACAGCGCCTCGGTGCCGCAGGCTTGGCGCGATCATCTGCGTGGCCTCACCGACCGCGCCGTCGGCTTCGCACGCGAAGTTGCGGCCAAGTCCGAGAACGAAGCCGATGCGCGCCGCGCCACCAGCGCGCTCTATCATGTCGCCAGCGCGGTGGCGCTCGCCTGGGAAGCACACCGCATTCACGAGATGCGCGGCGATGCACGCCGGCTGCTGCTCTCGCGCCTCGTGATCGACCACCGCGTGACGCCGAGCGATCCGTTCCGGCTCACGGAAAATGCCGCGCAGGCGAAGATAGCCGAACTGCTGCTCGGCGATCGCGCAGCCGGCATGAGCGAGGTTGGCGAACTGGTCCTGACGGCGTAGGCTGCGCGCTGCGATCAAACAAAAAGCGCGATAGGGAGTGTTCGATGAAGGCCGCCGTCCTCTATGAAGTCAACCAGCCGCTCGTCATCGAGGACATCAGCCTGCCGAAGCCGGGACCGCGCGAGGTGCTGATCCGCACCGCCGTCGCCGGCCTCTGCCACTCCGACCTGCATTTCATGGAAGGGCTCTATCCGCATCCGCTACCGGCAGTGCTCGGGCACGAATCCGCCGGCGTGGTCGAGCAGGTCGGCTCCGATGTCACCTATGTGAAGCCCGGCGACCATGTCGTCACATGTCTCTCCGTCTTCTGCGGCACCTGCGACAATTGCACGACCGGCCGCACCGTGCTCTGCACCGACGCGACGGTGAAGATGCTGCCGGGCGCCTCCAACCGGATGCAATGGTCGAAGCCGGAGAAGCTGCACCAATTCCTCAATCTCTCCTCCTTCGCCGAGCAGATGCTGGTGCACGAGAATGCCATTGTGAAGATCCGCAAGGACATGCCGCTCGATCTCGCCGCGCTGATCGGCTGCGGTGTCATCACCGGCTATGGCGCGGTGGTGAACACGGCGAAGGTGACGGCCGGCGAGACCGTGGCGGTGATCGGCTGTGGCGGCGTCGGCATGGCCGCGATCAACGGCGCGCAGATCGCCGGCGCCGGCCGCATCATCGCCATCGACACCAATCCCGCAAAGCTCCAGCTCGCGACCAAGCTGGGCGCGACCGACATCATCAATCCGGCCGACGGCGATGTCGTGAAGCAGGTCCGCGACCTCACCAATGGCGGCGTGCACCATTCCTTCGAGGTGCTCGGCCGCAAGGAGACGGCCGAGCAGGCCTTCGCCATGCTCGCCTCCGGCGGCACCGCCACCATTGTCGGCATGATCCCGTTCGGGCAGAAGATCGAGCTGCACGGCTTCGACTTCCTGCGCGAGCGCAAGATCCAGGGCTCCTCGATGGGCTCGAACCATTTCCGCGTCGACATGCCGCGCCTGGTCGACTTCTATTTGCGCGGCCGGCTGCATCTGGAAGACTGGATCTCGGCCAAGCTGAAGCTGTCCGAGATCAACGAGGGCTTTGCCAACATGAAGGCGGGCAAGACGCTGCGCAGCGTGATCGTGTTCGATAGTTGAGTGATTTTACTTTCGTCATTGAGCGAAGCGAAGCAATCCAGAACTGTTTCCGCGGATGCAGTCTGGATTGCTTCGTCGCAAGAGCTCCTCGCAATGACGAAGGACTGCTAATCGTCGAACATCTTCGGCGGCACGAACCCGCCGAACTCGCGCTCGATCAGCTCGGCGAGCTTGAGCGGCGTCCTGTCCTCGAGGAAGGGACCGACGATCTGGACGCCGACGGGCAGACCGTGTTTCGACAGGCCGAGCGGAACGGCCGTTGCCGGCAGGCCGGGAAGCGTTGCGATGCCCGGCCAAGCGAGCTGGTCGGAATAGGGGTAATCCTTGCCGTCGATGCTGATCGTTCGCAGGCGTTGTTCCGGCGAATGATCGTGCGAAAAGGCCGGCGTCGGCATGATCGGGCAGATCACCGCGTCGAAGCTCTTGAACAACGCCCGCCATTGCGCGCGGAGCACGGCGCGGGTCCCTGCGTCGAGGACCCAGGCGCGGTGGCTCGCGGTGATGCCGCGCAGCCGCTCCGCGTCAAGGCTGGTGTTCTCCGGTGACAGCTGGCTCGCCCGCGCCTGCGCATCCGCCAGCTCGTCGGGAGGTAGGAACGCGCCGAGGAAACCCAGCAGCATGCGCATGTAAAGCCGGGACGTCTCCGCGAGGTCCGGGAGCAGCGCGCTCTCGCGTGCGACGGTGACGCCGGCCTTCGCAAGATCGATTGCGAGCTTGTCGATCGCGCTGCGGACATCCCGGTCGCTCGGCAGCAGGGGATGGCTGTCGATCACCAACACACGAAAATCCCGCAGCGACTGATGCCGCGCGGCCGGCAAATCGAGCTTGTAGGCGATACCGATGTCGAGCGGATCGGGCCCCGCCATGACGTCGAGCAGCAAGGACAGATCCGCCGCCGTGCGCGCCATCGGCCCGATGACGGCGAGGTCGCCCTCGCGCGGAATGGCTGGAAACGGCGGCGGGGTCTCGCCGCGCGCCGCGCAGAGATTGAGGGTCGGCTTGTGCGCGAACACGCCGCAATGAAATGCCGGCACACGCAGGGAGCCGCCGATGTCCGAGCCGGTGGCGAGCGCGCAATAGCCGGCGGCGAGGGCTGCCGCCGATCCCCCGGACGAACCGCCCGGCGTGCGGCCGAGATCGTAGGGGTTGTTGGTGGTGCCGTAGATGTCGTTGTAGCTCTGCCAGTCGCCGAGGCCGACCGGCACGTTGGTCTTGCCGAGGATCACGCCGCCGGCCTGCTTGATGCGGGTCACCGCCAGCGCGTCTTCCACGGGCTTGAAGCCCTTCTGCGGCACGAATCCCCAGGTCGTCGGCAGGCCTGCGATGTTGAAGGATTCCTTGATCGTCGTGGGCAGGCCGAGCAGCGGCTTGTGCTCGCCGCGCGCCAGCGCCGCATCCGCCTCGCGCGCCGCAACGAGCGCGCGATCGAAATCGCGCACGCACACCGCGTTGATCCTGCCGTCGTGCCGTTCGATACGCGCGATCGCGTCCTGCGTCAGCTCGACCGCCGAGACCTTCTTCGCACGCAACGCGGCCGACAATTCGACCGCACTCTTGAAACTCCATTCCGATCTGGCCACCGCGCTTCTCCCGCTCTTGGATGATGATGCGCAGTCTGGCCGAATCTCGCAACGGCTGTTTGATGGAGATTGATGTGCTGCTAGCCGTAAACAGCGAATGTGATACGAGCTACGCCGCCCCCAGCCGTGGTTCCCCTGTCCAAAATCAGGCCACGCCCGCCTTGGCGAGGAAGTCGAGCAGCAACCTGCTCACCGCGGCCGGCTGCTCCTGCTGGACCCAATGGCCTGCGCCGTCGACGAGATGGCAGCCGAGCATCTTCGTGCACGCGCTGCGCTGCATTGTCTCGAAAGCGCCGGCCCGTTGATAGGTGCCCCAATCCTGCTTGCCCGAGATGAAGCAGGAGGGCACATCGATGCTGCGGCCGGCAAACAGCTGCATCTCGTTGTTGAGCGTGCCCGACGTGCCGTAGCGGTACCATTGCAGCCCGCCCTGAAAACCGGTGCGGCTGTATTCGGCGCTGTAATAGGCAAGGTCGCTATCCGGCAGCCATTGGTTCGCGGCGATCGCGGCCGGCGAGGGCATCTCCTTCGCGACCGTCTCAGCCATGGTCTCATGCAAGTCCATCACGTAATAGGTCGGCAGCTTCGCCAGCTCCTGCGCCGACCATGCTTGCAGCGGATAGGGCTTGTTGTCGGCCCAGTCCGCGCTCTTGTGATGATAATAGGCGCGCAGGAAATCATGCACGCCCTGCGGTGCCTGCTGCATGTGGGCATTGGCTTCCCGTGTCGAATAATACCATTGATAGTGCTTGCGTGGCCGCGGCAGCGCGGCGAGCTCGCGATGCACCGGGTCTTCCACCGCGGGCTTTGCCGGTTTGTCGACCGTGCCGAACGGCAGCGCCGGCGGACCGCCGAACGGCGCGCTCATCATCGTCACCGAACGAAACACGTCGGGCCGGATCAAGGCGCACCATGCCGCGACCGGGCTGCCGAAATCATGTCCGACCACATCGACCTGCCTGTAGCCGAACGCCGACACCAGGGCGAGCGCATCGCGCACGAGATTGAGAAGCGAGAACGGCGCGAGAGGGCCGTCGTACTCCGCGCTCCATCCCGTGGTGCGTCCGTAGCCGCGCTGGTCCGGTGCGATCACGTGGTAGCCGGCCGCGCTGAGCGCCGGCATCACCTTGCGCCAGGAGAAGGCGAGCTCGGGAAAGCCGTGCAGCAAGAGGATACAGCGCCGTCCCTTGGTCTCGAAACCGGCCTCCAGCACATGCATCCGCAAGCCGTTGATGCCGTCGACGGTGCGCGAGCGGATGCCGGCGGGCAGGGGAATTGGGAGCAGATCAGGCATGTTGTTTCCTCCTTACCCTCCCCTGGAGGGGGAAGGTCGATCGCGCGAAGCGCGAGCGGGGTGGGGTGATCTCTCCACTCGGGCAGTTTCAAGGAGGAGAGACCGTCACCCCACCTCGGTTCGCATTTCGCTTCGCTGCATACGAACCGATCCTCGCCGTCCAGGGGAGGATGGGAGTTCGCGGCGCGAGCCGTGCCAGATCACACCGCCACACACTCGAACGCGTTACCCTTGCGCCGGATCTTCCCCATCGACGGTGACGGAAAATGCGCCGTGCAGCACAGCGTGTCGGTGTCGCAATAGCGCTCCAGGAAGCTGCGGCGCGTTTTCGCCGCAGCAGTCGGATCGACGTCGAACTTGATCGAGAGCTCCGGATAGAGCGTCTGCAGCGGCGAGTGCATGAGATCGCCTGAGAAGACGGCGTCGTCCTTGCCGCGGCCCATCGTGATGGCGATATGGCCGGGCGTGTGGCCCGGCGTCGGCAGGATGCGGACGTGATCGCCGATCTCGTGGTCGTTGCCGACGAGCTCGTGCCTGTTGGCCTCGACCACCGGCAGCACGCTGTCGACGAAGGGCGGCACCTCCGTCTTCGCATTCTGCGCGGACCAGTGATCGAATTCCTGCTTGGCGAAGACGTAGCGCGCCTTCGGGAAGGTCGGCACCCAGCGGCCGTTCTCGAGCCGCGTGTTCCAGCCGACATGGTCGACATGCAGATGCGTGCACATCACGAAATCGATGTCGTCGACCGAGAACCCCGCGGCATCGAGCCCGCGCAGATAGGTGTCGTCGGTCTTCATGTTCCATTTCGGCCGATTGGGGCGCGGCTTGTCATTGCCGATGCAGCTGTCGACCAGGATGGTGTGGTGCGGCGTCTTCACCACGTAGGACTGGAAGCAGAGCAGCAGCACGTCCTCTTCGTCCAGCGCCTTCGCCTCGCGCATCCACGCCCGGTTCTCGGCCAGCACGTCCGCCGTCAGTCCCGGCAGCATCTCCAGCGCCGGGACGAACGAGGTCTCCTGCTCGATGATGCGATGGATGGTGAGATCGCCGACCGAGAACTTGAGGCTCATGAGAACTCCTGCGAGTACAGCATGATCCGGAAAAGTGTGCAGCGGTTTTCCGACAAGATCATGCTCAAACAACAAGCTAAAGCGCGACGATCGTCGCGCTTTAGCTGGCCGGAGGCACCGAGATCTTGACGGAGGGACGCTCCAGCAACTTTTGATGGAAGGCGTCGAGCTTCGGAAAGGCCTTGCGCCAGCCGCAATCGGCGAAGCGGAAGTCGGCATAGCCGAGCACGCAAACGAGGCCGATCTGCGAGATGTCGAACGGGCCGTTCAGCGCGTCAGGCATGTTCTCGAAGCGCGCCATGCCGGTCCAGGCCCTGTTCCAGTGGTCGTCCGACCAGGCCTGCCATTGCAGGCCCTGCGGCCGCACCATCTTCTCGTAGCGGCACAGCAGCATGGAATCGAGCATGCCGTTGATCAGCGAGTGGTTGGTCTTGGCCTTCCAGCGCCGCGGGCCGTAATCCGGGATCAGGCTGCCGCCGGCGATCTCGTTGAGATATTCGACGATGACGTAGGAATCCAGGATCACCTCGCCGTCATTGGTGATCAGCACCGGCAGCTTCTTCAGCGGCGTGATCTTCGAATAGTCCTCGTTGGCCGTGCCCGGCGTCACGCTTGCTGGCACGAATTCGATCTTGTCGATCAGCCCGAGCTCGATCGCAGCGATGCGCACCTTGCGGGCAAAGGGCGAGGCGGGGGAGAAGGTGAGCTTCATGAGGATGTCCTGCAATCGAACTTGTGCGAACGGTGTCTCCTCGTCATGGCCGGGCTTGACCCGGCCATCCACGCCTTGCCGCGTAGTCAGGCTGTGAGACGTGGATGCCCGGGTCAAGCCCGGGCATGACGACGGTGTATGATGCGCGCGGCTTACGCCGCCACGATCTCCTGGCGCTGCTCGCCGAGGCCTTCGATGCCGAGCGTGACGACGTCGCCGACATTGAGGAAGGTCGGCGGCTTCATGCCGAGGCCGACGCCGGGCGGGGTGCCCGTGGTGATGACGTCGCCGGGCAGGAGCGTCATGAACTGCGAGACATAGGAGATGCACTTGGCCATCGAGAAGATCATGGTCTTGGTCGAGCCGGTCTGGCGGCGCTGGCCGTTGACATCGAGCCACATCGACAGGTTCTGCACGTCCTTGATCTCGTCCTTGGTGGCAAGCCACGGCCCGAGCGGGCCGAACGTGTCGTGCGACTTGCCCTTGGTCCACTGGCCCAGGCGCTCGATCTGGAAGGCGCGCTCGGAGACGTCGTTGCAGACGCAATAGCCGGCGACGTGGTTCAGCGCGTCGGCTTCCGAGACGTATTTGGCTCGGGTGCCGATGATGGCAGCGATCTCGACCTCCCAGTCGAGCTTGGTCGAGCCGCGCGGCTTCTCGACCGGATCGTTCGGGCCCGACAGCGAGGTGTTGGCCTTCATGAAGATGATCGGCTCGCTCGGGATCTCGGCGCCGGTCTCCTTGGCATGGTCGGAATAGTTGAGGCCGATCGCCACGAATTTCGAGATGCCGGTGACGGGGGCGCCGAACCGGGGCTTGCCGGAAACGGCGGGCAGCGAGGCGGGATCGAGCGCCGCCAGCTTCTTCAGGGATTCAGGCGAATAGGCCTCGCCGGTGAGGTCCTTCAGATGCGCCGACAGGTCGCGCAACTGGCCGGATCTGTCGATCAGGCCGGGCTTTTCCGCACCCTTCTCGCCATAACGAACAAGCTTCATTCTCGTTTCTCCCTGGGAATGGACCGATCAGTTAACTGCTTCATGGAACAGGGCGGCGGGAAATTCAACCGCCCAAAACGGGCATCACCCCAGCGCCACGAACCTGAATGCGTCGCCGTCTCGCTTGATATGTCCGGCGGAATAGTGACCGCCGATCACCAGTGTGGGTGTGTCGGCAAAGCGCGAGAACACCGCGTGCCGGCTTGCCGCCGATCGCGCGGGATCGGTATCCACGGTCGAGCACCAGTCGAGATGGGCCATCTGGCAGGGATGATGGGCAACGTCGCCGGTCAGAAGCGCCTGCTCGCCATCGGACTCGATCAGGACGCTCATGTGCCCCGGGCTGTGACCGGGGGTTGGGATCATTTCGATCTCCTCGCAAAGCCGATAGTCACTCGGGACCAGATCGGCCTGGCCGGCATTGACCACCGGCTTCACGGAGTCGTTGAACACCGCGACCTTGTCCGGCTCGGCCGTGTAATCACGCCAGTGCTCATATTCGGTCCTGCCGAAAACGTAGCGCGCCTTCGGGAACGTCGGCACCCATCGGCCGTCAACCAGCCGCGTATTCCAGCCGACGTGGTCGACGTGAAGATGCGTGCACAGTACGGTGTCGATGCTGTCAGGCGGAAACCCCGCCGCGGTCATGGTCTCCAAGAACGGCGTGCTGCGGTTGTTCCAGGTGGGGACGCCGCGGCCTTGCTTGTCGTTGCCGAGGCCGGTGTCCACCACGATCCGGCGCGTCGGCGTCTCCACCACCAGCGAGTGGATCGACATTTTCAGCCGGCCTTCGTCGGTGGCGAAATGCGGGATCAGCCAGGGCAGCTTCTGGATCTCGTCATGGGTGGCTGCCGGCAGGATGAAGCGGGTCGAGCCGACCGTCTCCATTTCGACGAATTTCGTGATCCTGACCTTGCCGACTTTCCACTGCATCCGCCGCCTCCCATTTTCTTGCTCTTGCGCTGGAACATGCACGTTTTCTGCCATCGGGCGCAATGGATCATCTGAGGTGATGTGGCGTTATCGCGGGGAACTGGATGCTAGCCGAAGAGGACGCCATGCCAGAGCTTGCGATTTCCGCGGAAAAGGTCGCCTTTATCATCGAGAAGGCGCGCGAATTCGACGTCAAGGAGGGGGCTTCTGATCCGGACTCCGGCTCGAACGCGGCCGATGACGATATGATGGACGTCCTCGACGACGATGGCTCCGATCCTGTCGTCCAGGAGCTCGGAAGCTTCATGATCGCCTTGAACGAGGACGAGCAGCTCGATCTCGTCGCGCTGACCTGGCTCGGACGCGGCGATGGCACGATCGATGACTGGGACGATCTGCGCGCCCGCGCGTCGGAGGCGCGCCGTGAATATGGCAGCCCACGCCGCGAAACGGTGCACTATCTGCTCGGCGAGCCCATGCTGGGCGATCTGCTCGCGAACGGGCTCGACGAATTCGGCATCGACTGGACCGATGAGCGCACCACCGCCGATTCCTCCGCTCCGAGCCAGCAGGATGAGGACGAGCCGACCAAGCAGCGGTGATGCGTCTTGCAACGCCTCTTCGCCTCTCCCCGCTTGCGGGGAGAGGCCGGATTGCATCGTAAATGCAATCCGGTGAGGGGGAGTCTCCGCGAGTCCGACTGTCACCGTGCTTGCGGAGAGAGCCCCTCACCCCAACCCTCTCCCCGTAAGAACGGGGCGAGGGAGTACATCTGCAAACGCGACTACAGCGTCCCCGGGAACGCGCCGCCATCCAGCAGAATGTTCTGTCCGGTGATGAAGCCGGCCTTGGCGCCGCACAGGAAGGCGCAGGCATAGCCGAATTCGTCGGGCTGGCCGAAGCGGCCGGCGGGATTGAGCTTGGCGCGCTCGGCCAGGATCTGCTGCGGCGTGACGCCACGCTTGTCGGCTTCGCCCTTCGCGGTGCTGGTCAGGCGATCGGTCTCGAACGGGCCCGGCAGAAGGCCGTTGATGGTGACGTTGTTGATGACGGTCTTGCGCGACAGGCCGGCGATGAAGCCGGTGAGGCCGGCGCGGGCGCCGTTGGAGAGGCCGAGGATATCGATCGGCGCCTTCACCGCGGCCGAGGTGATGTTGACGATGCGGCCGAACTTGCGCGCCATCATGCCGTCGACGGTCGCCTTGATCAGCTCGATCGGGGTCAGCATGTTGGCGTCGATCGCCTTGATCCAGTCGTCGCGGGTCCAGTTGCGGAAATCGCCGGGCGGCGGGCCGCCGGCATTGTTGATCAGGATGTCGGGCTCGGGGCAGGCCTTCAGCACCGCCTCGCGGCCCGCCGGCGTCGTGATGTCGCCGACGATCTCGGTGACCGTCACGTCGGGATAGGCCTTGCGGATCTCGTCGGCGGTCTTCTTCAGGGCTTCGGCGCCACGCGCGGTCAGCGTGACGTGAACGCCGGCCTCCGCCAGCGAGAAGGCGCAGGCGCGCCCGAGGCCCTTGCTGGATGCGCAGACGATGGCGCGGCGACCTTTGATCCCAAGATCCACTGTTTCACTCCCGTAAATGTCAGGCAGGTTTTGGACGGCGGCTACCTTAGCCAACTGTGATGCCGCTGATAAGGGATCGGCCCGCACCAAAATGCATGCGCCTCGCGGCTAGCGATGCAAATGCGCCAGATCAGATCCGCCGCTCCTGCTTGAGGCGGTCGATCGCGGCGGCAGCCTCCGGCGGCAGCGACTTGAAGCCCATCTGGCCCGCGGTCGAGAACAGCGGCCGCAGATGCGAACCGGCGAGGAAGGGCGGCTGGCGGTTCGTCGGCACGATCTGATCGAACACCAGCACCAAGGTGGTGGCGACGAGGCCGACCCTGACGGCGCCCAGCGCCGCGCCGCCGAGCCGGTCGCCGATGCCGGCCTCGCCGATCGTGTCGTTCAGCGCGATGCGGCCGATATGGCCGAACAGCATGCCGACGACCACGAAGATGGCGAAGAACCAGATCCAGTTCTGCAGCAGCGGCGAGTTCGGATTGCCGGCGATCTGCGGTGCGATCAGCGGCATCAGCGCCACCGCGATCGGGGCGGCGAGCAGATAGGCGAGGATGGTCATCGCGCTGCGCAGCAGCCCGGTCCTGAACCCTAAGCCGACCGCGACTGCCAGCGCGGCATAGACGGCGAGATCGAAACTGTTCATGCGCGAAAGCCCTGCCTCGACGGAACGAATGAACGCCGAGCCGATCATTCCGGTTTCAGATCGCTAAAATCGTCTGTATTGGTGGCCTCAAAGCTTTTGGGGAACCGCGCAAGGAACGCGTCATGTCAGACCTATTCGACGTCAGTAAAGAAATCATCCTCGTCACGGGTGCGAGCCAGGGGCTGGGCCGGCAATTTGCCCGGGTGCTGGCGGCGCATGGTGCGGCGGTCGCGCTCACTGCGCGGCAGGCCGACAAATTGAAGGGCCTGGAAGAGGAGATTCGCGGCAAGGGCGGCCGCGCCGCGGCGGTCGCGCTCGACGTCACCGATACCGCCTCGATCGCCAGGGCGGTCGATGCCGCCGAGGCCGCGCTCGGCCCCGTCACCGTGCTGATCAACAATGCCGGCATCGCCATCGAGAAGCTCGCGACCGAGCAGACCGAGGCGGATTGGGACGCCGTGATCGGTGCCAATCTCAAAGGCGCCTATTTCCTGGCAACGGAAGTGGCGCGGCGCATGATCGCGCGCAAGCAGCCGGGCAACATCGTCAACATCGCCTCCGTGCTCGGCACCGGCGTCTTGAAGGCGCTCTCGCCTTACGCGATCTCCAAGGCCGGCATCATCCAGGCGACGAGAGCGATGGCACTGGAGCTCGCGGGCCAGAACATCCGCATCAACGCGCTGGCGCCCGGCTATATCGACACCGAGATGAACCACGCCTTCTGGTCGACGCCGGCAGGCGAGCGCCTCGCCAAGCGCATCCCGCAACGCCGCGTCGGCGCCGAGTCCGATCTCGACGGCGCGATCCTGCTGCTGGCGTCGAATGCGTCGCGCTACATGACGGGGAGCGTGGTGACCGTGGACGGCGGGTTCTTGCTGAGTTGAGCCCTGCTGTCATCCCGGGGCGCGCGCAGCGTGAGCCCGGGATCCATCGCCACAGGAAGTAGTTTGGCGAAGACTTGGAGTTGCCGTCTCGCCCACGACTCCTCCCTGTGGTTATGGGTCCCCGCCCCCGTGCGCAATTGCGCACTAGGCGGGGACGACAGCGGAGGATGACGCGGCAGCGTCGCCTAACTCGCCCGCATCTCTCCCCGGATCATATCCGCCGCCTTCTCGCCGATCATGATGGTCGGCGCATTGGTGTTGCCGCCGATCAGCGTCGGCATGATCGAGGCGTCGACGACGCGCAATCCTCCGATGCCATGCACCTTCAATGCCGGATCGACCACGGCCATCGCGTCGGTGCCCATCTTACAGGTGCCGACGGGGTGATAGACGGTGTCGACCCGCGCGCGCAGAATGGCGCGGATGTCGTTATCCGTTCGCACGTCGGATGTGAACATGTCCTTTTTCTGTAGCGCCCGCATCGCAGGCGTCTCCATCAGTCGCCGCGTCGTCTTGAAGCCGGCGACCATCGCCTCGAGATCCTCCGCCTCGCCCAGAAAGTTCGGGTCGATCATCGGTGCTGCGAGCGGATCGGCGCTCTTCAGCCAAATGCTGCCGCGGCTCTTCGGCCTGAGCAGACAGAAATGGCATGAGAAGCCTGCCTCCTTGTGCTTCTTGCGGCCGTGGTCGTCGAGCATCGCGATGACGAAGTGGAGCTGGATATCAGGCACGTCGAGATCAGGCCGGGTTTTCAGGAAGCCGCCGCACTCGGCGAAATTGGTGGTCATCACGCCGCGCCGCTCGCGGCGATATCGCTGGATACCGCGCAGCAGGGATGGCAACCGACTGATCGAGGCGTGAACGAAGTGCGGATAGTCGGAGGCGTAGACGAACACGAAGTCCGGATGGTCCTGCAGATTGCGCCCGACGCCGGGCAGGTGATGCACGACGCCGATGCCGTGCGCGGCAAGCGCATCGCCGTCGCCTAGTCCCGACAGCATCAACAGCTGCGGCGACTGGAAGGCGCCGGCGGCGAGGATCACCTCGCGGCGGGCGCGCAGCTGCTTTGTCTGCTTGCCCTGCATATATTCGATGCCGACCGCGCGCCCTGCTTCGAACAGGATCTTCGTTGCCTGCGCTCCCGTCTCGACCCACAGATTCGGCCGCTTGCCGAGATGAGGAGCCACATAAGCCCGCGCCGCGCTCCAGCGCTCGCCCCCCCGCTGGGTCACCTGGTAGCTGCCGAGCCCTTCATGGTCCTCGGCATTGAAGTCCTCGCGGATCCGGAACTGCGCCTCGCGCGCGGCCTGATGGAAGATGTCGTGAATCGGATTGTCCGAGCGCAGCCGGTTGACATGCAGCGGTCCGCCCTTGCCGTGATATTCGCCGTCGAAATCGGCGTTGTCTTCCGAGCGCTTGAAGTAGGGCAGCACGTCCGCATACGACCAGCCGGAATTGCCGAGCGCGGCCCAATGGTCGTAATCCCATTTGTGGCCGCGGATATAGACCATGGCGTTGATCGCCGAGGACCCGCCGAGGCCCTTGCCGCGCGGCTGATAGCCTATGCGGCCGTTCAATCCCTTCTGCGGCACGGTATCGAAGGCCCAGTTGGCCGCGGCATAGGGCAACGCGAGCCCGAATGGCGTCGTGATCCGCCAGGTGTCGTTCCGTCCCCCCGCATCCAGCAGCGCAACGGACGTGCCTGCATCCTCCGACAGTCGCCCCGCAATTGTGCAGCCGCCCGAGCCCGCGCCCACGACGACGAAATCGAATGTGTCGGTCAATGTTGTTTCCCCCGCCGGCGTTTCAGCCTTAGTCTTGTTGCCGCAGGCTGGCCGTTTGTGGAACTTCTGGCAAGAGCGCGCGGAACGGCGCGGAAACTCGTCGATTCCCCTGTCATAAAGTCGAAAAAAACGTTCCCGCAGCCCTTTCCAAAGGCAGCCCGCCTTGATACATACCCCCCGCACCCGACGGGCATTGCCCCTCGGGTCGCCTTCCAAGGAAGCCTTTGGGACGGAAGTGGAAAGCCAGCGCGACCAGCGCCGGCCTCAACCGACCGTCCCCAGGATTTAACCGAAGGCACGCAAAGGTTTAACGCGGGGTGGAGCAGCCCGGTAGCTCGTCAGGCTCATAACCTGAAGGTCATAGGTTCAAATCCTATCCCCGCAACCAAATTCGGATTGACCGGATCCGAGACGGAAACGGCCCGCGCGAAGCGGGCCGTTTTTGTTTTGGCGATGGGATCGCCGCGCTACCTCGCCGCGGTCTGCCAGGCGAGTAGCCGTTGCTCGACCAGTGACATCGCAACCGACGTCAAATACCCGGTCGCGCCGAGCAGGATGACGCCGGCGAAGAGGTCGGCGGATCGGAACGCGCGTGCCGAGAGCAGCACCCAGTGACCAAGGCCGTCGAGGCCGGCCAGGATCTCGCAGACAACCGAGAGGATCAGCGCAACCGTCAGGCTGAGCCGCATGCCCGCGAGGATATCCGGCAATGCCGAGGGCAGGGCGATCTTGGCGATGATTGCAGCGCGCGACATCTGCAGCGAGCGGGCGACCTCGTAGAGCCGCGGCTCGACTGCGGCAAAGCCGTGAATGGTTGCGAGCATGATCGGCCAGATCGCGCCGAAGGCGATCACGAACAGCGCCATGCCTTGCGTCAGCCCGAGCATCGCGATCGCGACCGGGATGATCGCCGAGACCGGCAGGGGCCTTAAGAATTCCAGCGACGGCGCGACATAGGCGCGCATCATCCGGGACGAACCGATCAGCGCGCCAAGCGCAATGCCGGCGATCGAGGCGGCGAACCAGCCATAGGCCATGTGCTCCAGCGTGCCGATGAGCTTGCCCGCGAGATCGCCGCTGGAAAAGCCGCGCACCAAAGCGGCCCAGGCGCGGTCCGGACCGGGCAGGAACACCGGCGACACTAGCTTCAGATTGGCGACGAGTTGCCACGCCGCGATGAAGCCGGCTGCGACGAGGGCGCTTGCGACACGCCAGAGGATCGCCGCGCGGTTCATGGATTGTCTCCGGCGAGCGCGGCGCGGCCGAACAGGCGGCGCTGGGCCGTGGTCAACAGGATGTTCAGCGCGTAGCCGATCGCGCCGATCCAGACGAGATAGGCGAGCATCAGGTCGGCGCGCAGGGCCTGCTGTGCCAGCATGATGCCGGCACCGAGGCCGATCGGGTTGATGGCGATCTCGACGGTGACCGCGACGATCAGGGCGATCCCGGCCGACAGGCGGAAGGCGACAAAGATCCGCGGCAGTGCGGCCGGGATCACGATCTTCGCGATCCGTTGCGGCGCGCTCAGCCGCAAGGCCCGCGACACTTCCATCAATCGCGGCTCGATGCTACGCACCGCGCTGCGGGTCATGATCAGCATCGGCCAGACGCAGGCGAACGCCACGATCACGATCTCCATGCGGTAGCCGAAGCCGAGCGCGATCAACGCAATCGGCAGCAGCGCGATCGAGGGAATCGGGCGGATCGCCTCGACCGTCACCTCCATCAGCCGGTCGAGGGGACGCGAAATGCCGAAGGCGATGCCGAGCGCAAGCCCGATGGCGCTGCCGATGGCAAGGCCTGCAAAGGCGGCGAACAGCGTGTCGCGGGTCGCGATCGGGATCGAGAGATCAGCGAGCGCCGTGGCCAGCGCCGCGAGGATTGCGCTCGGCGGCGCCAGGCTGTCGCTTTGCAGATGGGTGAGGCGCGCCCAGAGCTCAAACGCAAGCACCAGCGCCAGCGGCAGCAGCAAGGGCTTCGCGCGGTCGAGGCTCAATGTTCGGTCGCCTTGATGAAGTCGAACAATTGCCGACGCAGCCGCAGGAATTCCGGATGCTCGCGGGTGGCGAGCTGGTCGCGCGGACGCGGCAGGTCGACGTCGAGCTCGATCCCGATCCGGCCGGGATGTGGCAAGAGGCCGATGACGCGGTCGCCGAGATAGATCGCCTCGTCGAGATCGTGGGTCACGAAGATCACGGTGGTCTCGCTCGCCTGCGTCAGCGACAGGACCTCGTCCTGCAAGCCCTGCCGCGTCATCGCATCCAGCGCGCCGAACGGCTCGTCCATCAAAAGCGTGGTCGGCTCCTGCGCAAGGCAGCGCGCGATCTGCAGGCGTTGCTGCATACCCCCCGACATTTCCGTCGGATATTTGTCGGCATGACCGGGCAGTCCGACCTTGCGCAGCAGCGCCTCGATGCGTGCGCCGCGTTCGCGCGCCGGCACACGCGATGCTTCCAGCGCCAGCGAGATGTTTCCGGCCGCGGTCCGCCACGGCAACAGCGCCTTGCCGTAATCCTGGAACACGATCGCGACCTCACGCCGCGGCTCGGTGATCGGCTCGGCCTCAAACGTTACCGCGCCGCTGGTGGGGCGGTAGAGGCCCGCGGCGAGCCGCAGCGCCGTGGTCTTGCCGCAGCCGGAGGCGCCGACGATGCAGAGGAATTCGCCCGGCCGCACCTGAAGGTCGAGATTCTCGATGATGGTCTTGCCGCCGAGCCGCAGCGTCGCGGCATTGAACGCGATCCGCGGTTTCTGCCGCCGCGCGGCGCGCGCCTCAATGAGTCTTGCAACGACGCTCATGATTGTTCCCCGCTCACCTGCGGATAGACGAAATCGATGGTCGAGTGCAGATGCGCCGCCAGCATTTTTTGCGCGGCGGCCACGTCGCGGGCGAGCACGAGGTCGGCGAGCATCTGGTGACTGCGGATGAATCTCTCGCCGCTGTCGATGGCGCCCATCATCACGCGGCGGTAGCGGTAGGCCTGGTCGTAGAGGTCGGAGTGGGCGGCCAGCATGCGCCGCGAGCCGCAGGCGGCGAGCAGCGCGGTGTGGAAGCCCTTGTGCAGCCGGTCGAACTCCGCCGCGCCCTCGCGGAATTCATTGCCGGTGCGTTCGATGTGTCGGCGCATCTGATGCAGCGCGCTGATGATGCCGGCCTCCCAAGCAGCATCGCCGTGGAGGATGGCGAGCTTGACCGCCTCGATCTCGACCGCCGTCCGCATGCAGGTGATGTCGGCGAGATCTTCGCGGCTGACCTCGGCGACGCGGAAGCCGCGCTGGCCGATGCCGACGATCAGGCCGCGCGACATCAGCCGCGACAGGCCTTCGCGCAGGGGCGTGGCGCCGATATCGTAACGTTGCACGAGGTCGACGATGCCGAGCCGCGATCCCGGCGGGAGATGTCCGGCCAGGATGTCCTGCTCGATCAGGTTTGCGGCCCGCTCGCTCAAGGTGCCGGCTTCCGCCGGCGGGCGTTCGACAGTGCGCTCGGGAGCAGGCATCGTCGATATCCCTTAGTTGAGCACCAGTTTCGCGGTGTCGAGCTTCGATTGCAGCATCTTCTGCGACGACATCACCTCGATCCACCAGCTGAGGTTTTGCGGCTTGAGGTTCGGCTCGGACTGGTTCGGCGGCGTTGCCTTGACAAGCTCTATCGGCTGCTTGGTGAACTTGGCGATCGAGGCCGAGGCCTTCTCGCGGTCGCTGTTGACGATCGCGGCGGCCTCCGCGACGGCTTCGCGGAATTTCTTCACGGTCGCCACATTCTTCTCCGCCCAGTCGCGGGATGCGGCATAGAAGATGATCGGATCGGTGCGGCCGAGCTCGGCGCCGTACCGCGCGCCGACCGAGCCGAGCCCCGCATTGCTCATGCGCGTGACGAACGGCTCGGCCGTGAGCACGGCATCGACGCCGCCTGTCTTGATGATGTCGGCCATGGTCGGGAAGGTGACTTCGACGAAATTGACGCTTCGGGGATCGACACCTTTCTCGACCAGCCATTTCACGAAGAGCACGTGCAGGAAGGCGTTCAGGCCGGGCGCGCCGACCTTCTTGCCGATGAAGTCCTTGGGATCCTTGATGGTGATGCCGTTGCGGACGAAGGCCGCGATCGCGGTGTTGGAGGTCGGGTTCATGATCGAGGCGCCGGCGATCGCGACGAGGTCGAGGCCGCCGTCGACGGCTTGCAGGAAGACGGTGGAGGTGGGGCCGCCGACCTGAATCGAGTTCGACAGGATCGCCGCCGGGATGTTGGAGTTGATCGCGATCGGCGTCATCTCGACGTCCAGCCCGTGCTTTTTGAAGATGCCCTCGTCGACCGCGACCATGGCCGAGGCGCAGTCGGAGGTGGCGGTGCAGCCGATCTGGATCTTGGTCTGCGCCAGCGCGGGCGCCGTCAAGCCAGCAGACATCCCGAGCACGAGACCTGCCAACATCGCTGTGATCTGCGTTCGCCTCACTGCGCTCTCCCCACTTTATATTTTTCGTTCTTGTTTATCGATATTTTATCTGATCATATATTCGAAACGATAGCAAGGGGGTGCCCAAGGTGAAGCTCGCAACATTCAAAACGGCCGGTCAGGAGAAGATCGGCGCCGTCCACAGCAATGACAGCCAGGTGTTCGATCTCGCCGCCGCGGCCGCACGGGACGGCGGAGCCGATCCGGCCTTCGGCTCGATGCTGGCGCTGATCGACGCCGGGCCCCGCGCGCTCGATCGGGCACGGGCCCTGCTCGACAAGCACGGCCAGGACGCGACGTTGTCGGCGGCGGTCAGCGCCGTCGACATCCTCGCGCCGGTGCCGGAGCCCAGGCAAATGCGCGACGGCATGTCGTTTCCCCTGCACATCCTGCAGGCGCCGCGCGGGCAGCAAAAGCTCGCCGCGCGCGCCAAGGGCGACATGATGGAATTGGCGCGCATCGACGCCGAGCCGCTCGGCGAATTGCCCGAGGTCTATCGCAAGCAGCCGATCTTCTACATCACCAACCGCTTCAGCGTCCGCGGCACCAACACGACGGTGAAATGGCCGCGCTACAGCAAGGTCATGGACTACGAGCTCGAATTCGGGATCGTCACCAAGAACAAGGGGGCCAACATCACGCCTGCGAAGGCTGGAGATCACATCTTCGGCTACACCATCTTCAACGATTTCTCCGCGCGCGACGCCCAGCGCATCGAGATGGAGGGACGGCTCGGCCCAGCCAAGGGCAAGAGCTTCGACGGCGGCAACGTGATGGGGCCCTGGATCGTGACGCCCGATGAGATCGGCGATCCCTATCAGCTGAAGATGGAAGCGCGCGTCAACGGCGAGACCCGCTCGAAAGGCGTGAGCGCGGGCATGCTGTTTTCGTTCGAGGAGATCATCGCTCACGTCTCCCAGGACGAGACGCTGATGCCCGGTGAATTCATCGGCTCCGGCACGGTCGGCAATGGCTGCGGCCTCGAGCTCGGCTGGTTTCTCGAGCATGGCGATACGATCGAGCTCGAGGTCGAGAAGATCGGCATTTTGAAGAATCGCGTCGAGCGGCAAGAAACCTGAAGGGGCGTCTGAAGCGACGGCTGACGCCGCCAACGAGAACAAACAACGAGGAACGCCATGACGACCAAGCTGATCGACATCTCTGTCCCGCTGCAAAATGACGTGCCGGCCGACCCGCCTGGCAATCATCCGACGATCCAGTACATCAATCACCAGCAGGGCCTGCCGCGCATGCTGCAGTTCTTCGACGGGCTGAAGGCCGAGGATCTGCCTGATGGCCAGGGCTGGGCGGTGGAGCAGGTCAGTCTCTCCACCCACAACGGCACGCATCTCGACGCACCCTGGCATTTTCACCCGACCATGAACCGCGGCGAGCGGTCCTGGACCATCGACGAGGTGCCGCTGGAATGGTGCTTCCAGCCCGGCGTGAAGCTCGACTTTCGGCACCTGCCGGACGGCTATGTCGCAACGGCCAAGGACGTCGAGGCCGAGCTCAAGCGCATCGGCCACGAGCTGAGGCCGCTTGAGATCGTCGTGGTCAACACCAGCGCCGGCGCCAAATATGGCCGGCAGGACTACGTCACCTCGGGCTGCGGCATGGGCTATGAGGCAACCATGTACCTGCTCGAGCGCGGCGTGCGCCTGACCGGCACCGACGGCTGGAGCTGGGACGCGCCGTTCGTTCACACCGCGAAGAAATATGCCGAGACGAAAGACGCCAGCCTGATCTGGGAAGGCCACAAGGCCGGACGCCATATCGGCTATTGCCATCTCGAGAAGCTGCACAATCTCGAACTGCTGCCGCCAACCGGCTTCACAGTGTCATGCTTCCCTGTGAAGATCGAACGAGCCTCGGCAGGATGGACAAGAGCGGTGGCGATTTTGGAGGGGTAGCTTCTGGAGGCCTGAGTTGGGCGCCAATCAATTGCGGTGACAGTGCACAAAAATTGGCCCGGATCAGCGCTTCAGATAGCGCTCTGCAATCAGCCGTTTCGCGCCTGGAAGACCGCAGAAGGCTGCACCTCGATCCGTCTGGCGATAGCGTCGGGCGCCGGCGCGACCCTGAAATAGATTCCGCCGCAAAAACAAAGTGATCTCTACTGTGCATGGGGTTGTTTTTGACTCTTTGATGCGAAGCCCTCGCGCCTCACGCCAGAAACGCCCGAAACCGCCGCAGCGCGATCGCGAAGAAGACGCTGCCGATCACGGCGAGCGCGAGGAGCTGCGGCCAGACCGCCTCCAGGCCCGCGCCGCGAAACAGGATCGCCTGCGCCAGCATCACGAAATGCGTGTTGGGCGCGGCCAGCATGATGTCCTGGACAAATTGCGGCATGCTCTCGCGCGGCGTCATGCTGCCCGAGAGCGTCTGCAGCGGCAGCAGGGTCATCATCAGGAGCAATCCGAACTGCGGCATCGATCCGGCGACAGTGGCGAGGAAGATGCCCATGCTGGTGGTCGCAAACAGCTGCAGCGCCGCGCCGAGCAGGAACAGCGCGACCGAGCCGTCGATCGAGACCGCCAGCCATCCCTTGACGACGAAGACGATCGACAGCGCCGAGGCCGCCAGTACCACCAGCCCCATCGACCAGACCTTGCTGACCATGATCTCCAGCGGCGTGACCGGCATCACGAGCAAATGCTCGATCGTGCCGTGCTCGCGCTCGCGGATCAGCGCCGCGCCGGTCAGGATGATCGAGAGCATGGTGATCGAGGTGATGAGCTCGTCGACGGCGCCGAACCAGGCTTTCTTCAGCTCCGGATTGAAGCGGGCCCGCAAGGTGAGCTCGATGGGCGCGGTCTGCGCATTGCGGGTCCGCGCCAGAAACTCTGCGATCTCCGCGCTGACGATCTGCTCGATATAGCCGCCGCCGTTGAACGCCTGCGATATCCGCGTTGCGTCGATGTTGAGCTGAATCGCAGGCGACTTCCTTGCCAGCAGATCGCGCTGGAATTCCGGCGGAATGTTCAGGGCAAAAGTATCGAGCCCCGCGTCCATCCGCCGGTCCATCTCATACTGCGAGATCAGCCGCGGCTCGAAGAAGTAGGGCGGCGTGAATGCCAGCTCGATGCGGCTCGAAACCGGGGAGCGGTCCTCATCGACGATGGCGATCGCCGCGCGGTTCAAGGTTTCCGGCAGCGCCTTGGCGCCGGCATAGATTGCGAGCGTGAAGGAATAGATGATGAGCACGAGCAGCATGGGGTCGCGCCCGAGGCCGCGCAGTTCCTTGACGCCAAGCTGAAACACGTTGTCGAATCGCATGGTCACCGAGCCTGTTTCTTCAGCAGCATCGCGCCGGCAATCACCAGGATGGGCACCATGACGCCGAGCGCCAGCAGATCGTTGTGGAGCGTGTCGAAGCCGAGACCCTTGGAGAAGGTACCGCGCGAGATCGTGACGAAATAGGTGGTGGGATAGAGCCGGCCGATCGCTGCTCCAAGGCCTTGGAGCGACGACACCGGATCGATCAGCCCGGAATATTGGATCGCGGGAATCAGCGTGATCAGGACGGTGCCGAACAGCGCGGCGATCTGGCTGTTCATGAAGGCCGAGATCACCAGCCCCATGCCGGTGGTGGCCATGACGTAGAGCAGCGCGGCGAGCGCATAGGTCGCAAAGCTTCCGGTGAAGGGGACGCCGAAGACGGTGAGCGCGAATCCGACCAGGAGAAGGAAGTTGGCGAAGGCCAGTACGACATAGGGCAGCTGCGTGCCGAGCAGGAACTCCAGCCGCGTCACCGGCGTGACGTAGAAGTTGACGATCGAGCCCAGCTCCTTCTCGCGCACCACGGCGAGCGCGGCGAGCACGGCCGGAATCAGGACCAGCAGCAGCGGGATGATGCCGGGCGCCATGGCGACGACGCTGACGACGTCGGGATTGTAGCGGTAGCGGACCTGGAGCTGGTAGCTGCCGGCGATCGCCGCCTCGCCATAGAGCTCACGGGCCTTCTGCGCGAGCCAGCTCGCGTGGATCGCCTGCGCGTAGGAGCGCAGCGTCTCGGCCCGCGTCGGGTTGGCGCCGTCGACCCAGGCGCCGATCTCGACATGGCGGCCGCGGCTGACGTCGCGGCCGAAGCCGGGCGGCAGCTCGATGGCAAGGCCGATCTCGCCAGCGCGCATGCGACGGTCGAGGTCGGCATAGTCGGTGATCGGTGCTTTCTCGGTGAAATAGCGCGAGCCCGCGACCTGAAGGCTGTAGTCGCGGCTGATCGCGCTGTCGTCACGGTCGAGCACGGCGAAGGTCAGATTCTCGACGTCCATGCTGATTCCGTAGCCGAGCACGAACAGCAGCAGCACGCTGCCGAGGATCGCGAGCGTGGCACGGATCGGATCACGCCGCAGCTCGAGCGTCTCGCGCCGGGAATAGGCGAGCATGCGAGTCAGATTGAAGGTCGCGCTGCGCCGGCGGGCCGGCGCGGGGTTTGCGGATGCAGGAGGCGGTGAGGCGACCGCCGTCTGGCCGGCCGGCTCGGCCGTGTCCGCGATCGCCTCCTCCAGGCACGCGATGAAGGCCTGCTCCAGCGTTGCAGTGCCACGCGCGGCCGTGATCGCGGCGGGCGTGTCTGACATCAGCACCTTGCCGGCATGCATCAGCGAGATGCGGTCACAGCGCTCCGCCTCGTTCATGAAGTGGGTCGAGACGAAGATGGTGACGTTGTCGTTGCGGGAGAGCTCGGCGAGGATCTGCCAGAAGCGGTCGCGCGCGACCGGATCGACGCCGGAGGTCGGCTCGTCGAGGATGAGGATGTCGGGCCCATGGATCATGGCGACCGCCAGCGACAGGCGCTGCCGCAGCCCCAGCGGCAGGGCACCGGGCGGGGCGCCTGCGACGTCGGCAAGATCGAACCGGGCGATCATCTCGTCGATGCGCGCGGCGATCGTGTCCGGCGGCAGCTCGAACAGGCGCGCGTGCAGGTCGAGATTTTGCGCGACCGTGAGCTCGGAATAGAGCGAGAAGCCCTGCGACATGTAGCCGATGCGCCGCCGCACCGACATGTCGCGGGCGTCGATCGCCTTGCCGAACAGCTGCGCACTGCCCTCGCTCACCGGCAAGAGGCCGGTCAACATCTTCATCGTCGTGGTCTTGCCGCAGCCGTTCGAGCCGAGAAAGCCGAAGATCTCGCCTTTCCTGATGCGGAAGCTGACGTCGTCGACGGCAACGAAGCCGTTGAACCGCCGGGTCAGGTGGTCGGCTTCGATCGCGATCTCGTCATGGTCCGCGCTGCGCGGCGGGATCACGACGCCAGTATGGTGGCTACGATTTTCCTTCGGCAGGAGACGGATAAAGGCCTCATCAAGCGTGCCGGCAACGGTCTGTCGCAGCAGCGCGGCGGGCGCTCCCGTCGCCAGCACCTGACCGCCGTTCATTGCGACGAGAAAATCGAACTGCGCGGCCTCTTCCATGTAGGCGGTCGAGACGATCACGCTCATGCCAGGCCGGCTCTTGCGGATCGAGCTGATCAACTCCCAGAACTGGCGGCGCGACAGCGGATCGACGCCGGTGGTCGGCTCGTCCAGGATCAACAGCTCGGGATCGTGGATCAGCGCGCAGCAGAGGCCGACCTTCTGCTTCATGCCGCCGGAGAGTTTTGCCGCCGGCCGATCGACAAAGGGGGTGAGCCCGGTGTCACGCAGCAGACCCGCGATCCGCCTGTGCCGCTCCGCCTTGTCATGTCCGAACAGGCGGCCGAAGAAGTCGATGTTCTCGAACACCGACAATGTCGGATACAGATTCTTGCCGAGCCCCTGCGGCATGTAGGCGATCTCGGGGCACACGTTGCGGCGGTGGCGCGCGCTCGCCATGTCGCCGCCGAGCACGTGGACGCGCCCCTGCTGGATCGCGCGGGCACCGGCGATCAGCGAAAGCAGGCTCGATTTGCCGACGCCGTCGGGGCCGATCAGTCCGACCATGCAGCCGGCCGGCAGATCGAGCGTGATGGACTCGAGCGCCCGGGTCTTGCCGTAGCTCAGGCCCACGCCTTCCAGATGCATCACGCTGCCGACGGCAGCCAGTGCTTCCGCTGCGGCTTGCGCACTCATCTCGTCAGCTTGATGGTGAGGTCGCCGGGCCATTGCGCGGCGGGATCGAGCCGCACATAGGCCATGCCGGGCAGGCCGGTCTTCACCTGCTCGATGTGCTGGCGCAGCAGGTCGGGCGCGATATGCGCCTTGATGCGGAACATCAGCTTCTGGCGCTCCTCCTCGGTCTCGACGGTCTTGGGCGTGAATTGCGCGACGTCGGCGACGAAAGTGGCCTTGGCGGGGATCACATACTGCGGGATGGCGTCGAGCACGAGGCGGACCTCGGCGCCGATCGCGACGCGGCCGGCATCGGCCGTCGGCAGGAAGAACGTCATGTAGACGTCACCGAGATCGACCATGTTGAGGACACGGCCCCCGGCGGCGAGCACCTCGCCGGGCTGCGACACGCGATATTGCACGCGTCCATCGCGTGGCGCCTTCAGCACACTGTCGTTGAGGTCGGCGTTGATGCTTTCGATCGCGGCCTTTGCCGCGTCGACCGCGGCGCCGGCATCGATCACCATGGCGCGGGAGGAGCTGATCGCGGCTTCCGAGGCAGCGACCTGGGCCTGGGACGCGGCGAGCGCCGCTTTCGCCGTGGCGTTGGCGGAGCGGTCGTCATCCAGGACCTGCTGGGACACCGCACTCGTTCTGATCAATTGCTCGGAGCGGTCGAGCTTGCGGCTGGCGGTGTCGAGCTGGGCGATGCGCTGGTCGACCACGGCTTCGGCGGCCTTGCGCTCGGCCTCGCGCTGGTTCACCAGGCTCTTCGCGGTCTCGACATTGATCGTTGCGCGCTGCAGCTGCGCTTCGGCTTGGCGACGCTGCGCCTGCAGCTGCTCGGTGTCCATGCGGGCCAAAACCTGACCCGCGGTGACGAAATCGCCTTCGTTGACCAGGATCTCGCGGATCCGACCGGGCGTCTTGGTGGCAATGTCGATCTCGACCGCCTCGATGCGGCCGTTGCCGCGGGCGAAGCCCGGTGGCAGCGCGCTCGAATCTCGGTGCTGCCAGTAGTAATAGCCGACGCCGGCGAGCAGAATGGCGAGCGCGGCGACCACGCGACCGGGTGTAAAGTTCATCTGTTCATAACGCCGTGCGGCGGCGCCCATTGTTGAGACGTCAGCCCGGCCCGCTGAGCGCGCGGACGGGGCAGGTTCAACATTGCAGCGAATTTTGCATCGCAACTTGATGCAGATCAGACGCGGCTTGCTGCCTCTATTTAGGGCCAGCATCCAGTGCGCGGTGTCGGGCGAGCAGGATTTTCTGGCGACGTCGGAACTCGCCGTATCCACCACGATCATGATCGTTCGTACTGCTTCGCCAGCTCCTTGACTGGGATTACGGCATTACGGTGATAGTCACCACTGTCACTATCATTGTCGTATCTCACTTCAATCGCGGGAACGTCGAGCTAACCCGCCTGTCGCGTATTGTCTTTACCCCTGATGGAATCGCACCCGGTAGTCATGCGGCAGCACGTTCAGGCGGCGGCGGAACGCGCGGCGCAGATGCTCCTCGCTTTGAAAGCCTGCGCGCGCGGCGATTTCCTTGATAGGAGAGGCTGACTCTTCCAGCGCGCGTCGGGCGGCCTCGACGCGAAGCTCTTCCACCGCCTTGGCGGGGGTGCGGCCGGTCTTCTGGCGAAACACGCGCGCGAAGGTGCGCGGGCTCATGCCCGCTCGTTCGGCGAGACTTTCGACGCGCAAATCGCGGCCGAGATTGTCCTGCATCCAACTCGAAATCTTTTCGAACGCCCGGTCTTCCGAGGCCTGCATTGACAGCGGCACGCTGAATTGCGCCTGCCCGCCGGGCCGCTTGAGGAAAACGACGAGCCGGCGCGCGATGCGCATGGCCTCGCGATGGCCGAGATCATCTTCCAGCAGCGTGAGTGCCAGATCGATGCCGGCCGTCACGCCTGCCGATGTCCAGATGCCGCCGTCATGTACAAAGACTGGATCGACCTGAACCGAAACGTCGGGATGTTTTTCTCGCAGCAGGTCACAGGAGCCCCAATGGGTGACCGCGCGCCGCCCGCGCAGCAGCCCGGCCGCAGCCAGAACGAATGTACCCGTGCAGACCGAGCAGACGCGCCTTGCCTTCGGCGCTGCCAGGCGAAACCAATCGACCAGCGCGGCTTCTGCAGCGGCGCGATGGACGCCGGGACCCCCACCCACCACGAGGGTGTCGATGTTCTTTTGGTCGCAATCAGCGAGGGCGGTCGTCATCACCTCCAGACCGGACGAGGTTTTGACCGGCCCGCCTTTCAACGAGCAGATCTGCCAGACATAGGGCGCCTGCCCCGCTTTGGACGTTTCGCAGGCCAGCTCGAAGGCCTGCAGCGGTCCGGCGAAATCGAGCAACAGGCAGTCGTCGAACAGCACGAAGACCACGCGGCGGAGGACGGAACGGGCCATTGGCAGCGCTTGAGCAGGGATGGCTTGGCAGGAATTGCGTGTCTAATGACATTTCGGCAAATGCCCTCCGCTGTCAACATGGGTCATCCAACGTAGGAGGGCTCCATGTCCGGCAAGCGGATCGAAATCGGAATTCTGTATTATCCCGGGATGACGCAGCTGGACGTCACCGGACCTTTCGAAGTGTTTGCCCGTCTGCCGAACGTCCGCATGCACCTGTTGTGGAAGCGGATCGAGCCCGTCGTCAGCGACGTCGGTCTGCCGCTGCTGCCAACCACGACGTTCGCCGACTGCCCGGATCTGGACGTGTTCTGCATCGGCGGCGGCCCGGGACAGGTCGCCACCATGGACGATGACGAGGTGATTGCCTTCGTTCGCGACAAGGGTGGATCGGCGCGCTACATCACCTCGGTTTGCGCCGGCTGTCTGATCCTCGGCGCCGCAGGCCTCATCGATGGATACAGGTCAGCCTGCCATTGGCTGATGAGCGACCAGCTTGCCGCCTTTGGCGCCATCGCCGTCGACGAACGCGTCGTGGTCGACCGCAACCGCATTTCCGGTGGCGGTGTCACCGCCGGTATCGATTTCGGTTTTCAGGTCGCCGCCGAACTCTGCGGCGAAGACGTTGCAAAGGATCTCCAGCTGATGCTGGAATATCAGCCGCAGCCGCCGTTCGACATCACCGTGCAGAATGCGCCGCGTGAGCTGATTTCCCGCATGCGCCGCGAGGCCGAACCCTGGCTGCAAAAGCGCGCAGCAGCGGTGCAGAAGGCGGTTTCCAAGCTCAAGGCGAAAGCGACGGCGGCTTAAGCTCGTTCGGAACAGGGAGGAAAGCCACAAACGCTGTTAGAAAGGTGTTCGCATGAATTGGCACGGCCGCATCGGTACCCTTCTCGTCGTTGGGACTTTCATCGCATCTTGTCCGCCCACTCGCGCCGCCGAACTCTCCGGTAGCGTGGTCCGGATCGGCATCATCAATGACCAGACCGGGCCATTGTCCGACCTGTCGGGATCGGGCTCCGTTGCGGCAGCCAAGATGGCGGCGGAAGATTTTCAGAAATTAGTGCCGTCGATCAAGGTCGAGATCTTGGCCGCCGATCACCAGAACAAGCCCGATATCGGCGTCGGCATTGTCCGCAAATGGTTCGACGTCGACGGCGTCGACATGGTCGCCGACGTGTCCAATTCGGCCGTGGGGCTGGCGATCCAGTCGCTGGCGCGCGACAAGAACAAGATTGCGGTCTATTCGGCGGTGGCGACCACCGAACTGACGGGCAAGCAATGTTCGCGAAACGGCCTGGCCTGGCTGCACGATTCCTACAATCTGGTGTCGGGACCGATCCGCACCCTGGTCAGCCAGGGCTACGACACCTGGTTCTTCATCGCGGCCGATTACGCGTTCGGCAAGAACATGGTGTCGGAATCGCAGCGCGTGCTGGCGGCGGCGGGCGGCAAGTCGCTCGGCGCGGTGTATCACCCGATCGGCAACGCGGACTACAGCTCGTTCATCCTGCAGGCGAAGGCCTCTGGCGCGAAGGCGATCGCCTTCGCCAATGCCGGCGACCAGCTGGTCAACCTGATGAAGCAGTGGAACGAGTTCGGCATGAACACGGGAAGCCAGAAGCCCGTGGCCGAGCTGATGTTCGACACCGATGTTCATGCCATGGGGCCGAAAACCGCCATGGGGCTGACCACGCTGACGGCATGGTACTGGGCCTTGGATGACGAGAGCAGGGCGTTCGGTCAGCGCTTCTTCAAGCTTCGCAACGCCATGCCCACGGCACCGCAAGCCGCGGTCTATTCCGGCGTCAGCCACTATCTGAAAGCCATCGCTGCCGTAGGCACGGATGCAACCGATCCAGTGCTGGAGAAGATGCGCGCGACGCCCGTCGACGATTTCTACGCTCGTGGCGCGAGGTTGCGCGAGGACGGCAAGCTCGTGCACGACTTCTATCTTGTGCAGGTGAAGGATCCGGTCGAGGTCAAGGCACCCTGGGAGTACTATAACGTGCTCGAGAAAATTCCAAGCGGCGAAGTCTACGCTTCGCTGGCTGACAGTGAATGCCCCCTGGTCAAGCGGGGCAATTGAGATTGGAGTGCCAATCCCGCGACCTGATGGATAATCGTGATCGTGGGCTTGGTCGGCGCGCATTACAGTGACGGTGCTGGACTGCACCAAACTCCGACTCTGCATCGGCCACCGCCGGAGAAAACCAAAGTCCTGACGAGCCTCGACCGCGCAACTCGCTCGCCGCCGAAAGGGGCAGCCACACCCCAGCCCGTCCGACCTGCTGCGATGATCCCACTATGCTCCTGTTTTGCCCGACGAAGCAAATAACGGGAGACGGCATTCGGAACGGGCGGCGACGAGCGCGGCCAAGTCTCCTCGGCTCGCCTGGGCGAGCCGGACGGGCGAGTCGAACCACGATCGCTCGGCATTTAGGCTCTTGAAATCCCGCCCGACCCGCACCCAGTCCCGCTCCCCACCTAACCCATTGATTTTGCGACCGCCGTCTACTGTGCATGGGGTTGTTTTCGCGAGTTTTGATCTGCCCCGTGCAATTTGACGTCGCTGACAGCGCCGACTACGTTCCGCGAAACACGAGAGCTCGCAGCCATTGTACCGAGCGAAAATTCCATGGGGAAGAAATGACCGGCGACATTGCAGCCACCATCTCGAAAGCGCGCGAGCATTCCATCGGCGATCTCCTGCGCCGCTCCGCAGGCCGCGAGCCGAACAAGCTCGCGGTGAGCTGCGGCGATATCGGCTGGAGCTTTGCCGAGATGGATGCGATCTGCAACCGGCTCGGCCGCGGCCTGCTCGGCCTCGGCGTCGGGAAGGGCGACCGCCTCGCCGTGCTCTCGCGCAACTCGCACGCCTTTGCGGCGCTACGCTTCGCGGCGGCGCGGATCGGCGCGGTGCTGGTGCCGATCAACTTCATGCTCAATCCGGACGAGATCAATTTCATCCTGAAGAGCTCCGGCGCAAGGCTGCTCGCGACCGGACCCGATTTCGTCGGGCCGGCACGCGCGGCGAGCGCGAAGGATTGCGCGGTCGAGAAGATGATCTGGCTGCCGGGCGAGGATCCGGCCGCGCCGCCTGCAGACCTCACCACCTTCGACGATCTCCTGCATCCCGACGGCTCGTTCCTGGACGCCTCGGTCGACAGCCGCGATCTAGCGCAGATCGTCTACACCTCGGGCACGGAATCGCTGCCCAAGGGCGCGATGCTGACCCATGAAGCCGTGATGTGGCAGTATGTCAGCTGCATCATCGACGGCGGCATGAGCGTGGACGACAAGTTCCTGCACGCCTTGCCGCTCTATCATTGCGCGCAGCTGGATGTGTTCCTGGGCCCGCAGGTGTATCTCGGCGCCTCCGGCGTGATCACGGGCAAGCCGACGGCCGACAACATCCTGGCGCTGATCCAGGCGCACAGGATCACCTCGTTCTTCGCGCCGCCGACGATCTGGATCGCGATGCTGCGCTCGCCGAACTTCGACAAGACCGATCTGTCGACGTTGCAGAAGGGCTATTACGGCGCCTCGATCATGCCGGTGGAGGTACTGCTCGAATTGCAGCGCCGGCTGCCGGCCGTCAAGTTCTGGAATTTCTACGGCCAGACCGAGATCGCGCCGCTCGCGACCGTGCTGCGGCCGGAGGACCAGCTCCGCAAGGCAGGCTCCGCCGGCAAGCCCGTGCTCAATGTCGAGACGCGCGTCGTCAACACGGCGATGGAGGATGTCAAGGTCGGCGAAGTCGGCGAGATCGTGCATCGCTCGCCGCATCTGCTCTCCGGCTATTACAACGATCCGGTCAAGACCGCGGCGGCATTCACCGGCGGCTGGTTTCATTCCGGCGATCTCGCCACGGTCGACGAGGAAGGCCACATCACCGTGGTCGACCGCGTCAAGGATATGATCAAGACCGGCGGCGAGAACGTCGCGAGCCGCGAGGTCGAGGAGATGGTCTATCGCATCCCGGAGGTCTCCGAAGTCGCGGTCGTCGGCCTGCCCGATCCGCGCTGGATCGAGGCGGTGACCGCCATCGTCGTGGTCAAGACGGGGGCAAAGCTCGACGAAGAAACCGTCATCAGACATTGCGCCGGCCATATGGCCCACTTCAAGGTGCCCAAGCGCGTGATCTTCGTGGACGCCCTGCCGAAGAATCCGAGCGGCAAGCTGCTCAAGCGCGAGCTGCGCCAGCGCTTCGTCGGCGGCGAGACGCTCGACAAGGCGGTGCAGAAGAGCTTTGGGACGTAGCAGGCGCCGTTCCGGCGCCGTCGCGGCGAACTCGCCTATTCGGCCTCGCCAGCCAGCTTCCTGACGTCGTCGGGCGTCGCTCCGAAACGGCGGCGAAACGCGCGATGGAAGTAAGAGACGTCGTGAAATCCGGCGAGGTGCGCGATCTCGATGATCTTGCGGCTGCGCATCGCAGGATTTCGCAGCAGTCGTTCGGCGCGCAGCAATCGTTGCTCCAGCACGAAGCCGCTATAGGTGATGCCGGCGCGCTCGAACAGCAATTGGATGCTGCGCGGACTGATCCGGTGCGTGGCCGCGAGGTCGGACAGCGACAATGCGGGGCTGTCCAGCTGCGCCAGGATGTCGGACTTGAGGGCTTCGAAGCGCGCCGCCGCAAGGCCCCGCAATTGAGCCTCTTCGGCGGCATCGCCGCGTGCGCCGAGCATCAGGACGGCGAGGTCGAACAGGTGCTGCGAGACCGCATCGAGCCCCGCCGGCGCGAGCTTGTCCGCGTGCGCATGCGCGAGATCGTAATATCGCAGGAACATCGACGTGATCGGGTTGGCGCCGGAGATCGACCGCGCGATCAGGTCCTCGGCATTGGGGCAGGCGCGCAGCAGGGCTTTGCGCGGCAGCAGCGCGGTCTGGAAGTTACCATACGCCAGTTGCGTGATTTGGGCCCCCTTGATCGAAGGATCGCCGATCGTGATGTCGCCGGCGGCGACCTCCAGCGGGCGTTTCCCCATGGCCCCGCGCAATGCCGAATTGGGCGACATCGTGATCACCAACTCGTCGTTCGTTCCCAATGACACGAAGGACATCGGCGTGCCGAACGAGGCCGAGAGTCTGAGGCGGGGAAGAATGGCAGGCGCAATGGTTCGGTGAACGCGCCCTTCGCCGACCGGCACGAAATCGACGTTCGCTACCTGACGGCAAAACTGCTCGCGCCATTGCTCATAGGCCGCACCGTTAGGGTCGCCATCGAATGAGAGCTGCGGCTGGGTCATCGATCGCCGGAACGCCTATTGCCGATTCATTGCGGTCCGCACTTTCGTCGGCGCGCCGGGGATGCGGCAACTGGAAAAGCGCCAGATTGCGCGAAAAACCACTCGCAACTACGCGATGAGCCAGCGACGAGGTGCCGCAGCCTGCTTGTTGGGCAGATCGAAGGCGGGCACGTTGCGCCGCGACCGCCATACGGCGCTGTCGCTCAATACTTCTTCACCGCCGCACTGAAGGCCAGCCAAAGCGCGATCGACGCCAGGCCAAAGCCGCCGAGCAGCAGGAAGGTCGGCCCATAGCCGATCCATTGCGTGATCCATCCGCCGAGGGCGGGACTGAGGCTCGCGCCGACACCTTGCACGGTGATCACGGCGCCCTGGCCGAGATTGATGCGGCCGGTGCCGTTGAGCGAGCGCGCGACCATGCCGGGGACGGCGACCGTTTGCAGTCCGGTGCCGATGCCGTCGAGCACCTGCATCGGCACCACGCCCCACCATCCCGTGACGAAGAAGGCGAGCACGCCGCGGACCGGCAAGAACATGAAAGACACCAGGATCACCGGCCAGTAATTGCGCTTGCTCGCGGCCTTCATCGCGATCAGCGAGGTCACGATCATCACGCCCTGTGCGATCACCACGGTGGTTGCGACGAAGCTCGGGCCGTTGGCCTGTCCCTCGGCGACCGCGGCAAGTCCGTACAGCGGCACGATCGCGGCATTGCCGAGGTGGAACAGCGCGAGGGCGAGAGCCAGCACGAGCAGCGCCTTGTGCTTCAGCAGCATCGTCATCGCATCCGGCGGCGCCTTGGAATCGTCCTCCTTGCTGCCGCGCGCGGCGCGGTCGTCGATCGCCTTTGCTGGAATCATCATGACGCAGGCGATGGCGATGGCGCCGAATACGGCCGCCAGTGCGAACACGGCGACATAGCCGAACTTGTAGCCGAGATAGCCCGACAGCGCCGCGCCCACCATGTTGCCGGCGTGGTTATACGCCTGGTTGCGTCCATTGAGCGCATTGAAGCCCTTCTGCTTGGCGATGCCGAGCGTGATGCCCGTGACCGCCGGCACGATGGCGGCGCTCGCCAGCGATTGCGCCACTTGCGAGAACGTCACCGCCCAGAAGTTTTGCGAGATCAGGATGATTGCGGACGCCGAGACGACGCAGATGCCGGGAATGATCACCCACAGCCGCTTGTTGCGGCTGGAATCGATGAAGCCGCCGATCGGAGTCGTGACCAGCATGCCTGCGACGTTGCCGATCGTCATTGCCGTGCCGATCAGGCCGGTCGCCCAGCCGCGTTCCTGAAGGAAGACCCCGACGAACGGCCCGATGCCCGACTGCATGTCGGCCATGAAGAAATTGAGCGCGAACAGGGGCCAGATGCGAGACGTTGAAGGGCGAGATGTCATCGAGACGCTGAACTTGATGCTGCCGATCGAATCGGATCTCGCATGATGCGGACTCGGCGGGCGGGTGCCCGGGGCGGACCAGAACTTAACCTGCTCTCAACCCGTTGGTTCCGGTTGCTCTTGCGATCCGGCGAGTGCGACGTCATGTCTTGCAAGACTGGATCATGATGGATCAGCGCGATGCCCCTCTGGACCTGCGCAACCTGCGGCGCTCAATTCCCGGATAGCGGAAAACCCCCTGCGGCCTGTCCGATCTGCGAGGACGAGCGCCAGTTCGTCGGCTGGGACGGTCAAGCTTTCCTCACGCGCGAGGAGCTCGCGCGCAAGCACCGACTGGTGGGGCGCGACGATCTCGGCCTGACCGGGATCGGCATGGAGCCGAGCTTTGCCATCGGGCAGCGAGCGCTGCTGGTGCCTGACGGCGACGGCTGCGTGATGTGGGATTGCATTCCGCTCGCGACCGACGAGGCCATCCACCACGTCGCAGCACTCGGCGGCCTCAAGGCCATTGCGATCTCGCATCCGCATTATTATGGCGCGGCCGCCGACTGGAGCGACAGCTTCGGCGGCGTGCCGGTCTATCTGCATGCCGACGATCGCGCCTTCGTCACGCGGCCTTATCCGGCGATCGTACACTGGACCGGCGACAGCCATCGCCTCTCCGGCGACGTGCTGCTGCTGCGCACCGGAGGCCACTTCGCCGGCGCCACCGTGCTGCACTACGCGCGTGGTGCGGACGGCAAGGGCGCGCTGCTCACGGGAGATATCGCGCAGGTGACGATGGACCGGCGCTTCGTCAGCTTCATGTATTCCTATCCTAACTACGTGCCGCTCAACGCCGCCGCGGTGCGTCGGATTGCGTCAGCCGTCGAGCCGTTCGCCTTCGACCGGATCTATGGCGCCTGGTGGGGCCGCAACATCGCCAGCCGTGCCAAGGCGGCGTTTGCTGCGTCGGTCGCGCGCTATCTCGCGGCCATCGCCTGAGCCGGGCTGCGGACCGGATTTATCTTGCCGGGTCCAAATAACTGTACTAAAAGTACACTATAAGGCAAGCGACGCATCCGGCGAAAGCCGGCATGATCGATGTATCGCGGACGCCGAGAAGGCCTCCGTGAGCGGGAGCTGAGTGCATGACGGCGCAGCGCGATGACGACATCTTCGAGGCTGGCGACGTCACGCTCCAGTCCGGGACCGTCTTTCCCTCCCTGAAGCTCGCCTACAAGACCTACGGCACGCTGAGCCCAGCCAAAGACAACGTCATCCTCTATCCGACCTCGTTCAGCGCCCAGCACACCGACATTGAATGGCTGATCGGTCCAGACGGCGTGCTCGACCCCAACAGTTACTTCATCATCATCCCGAACCTGTTCGGCAACGGCCTGTCGTCATCGCCCTCGAACACGCCCGCGCCTTTCCCGGAAGTGAGCTATCACGATGCCGTCGCGGTCCAGCACCGGCTGCTCACCGAGCGCTTTGGCATCTCGAAGCTTGCGCTGGTCTATGGCTGGTCGATGGGCGGCATGCAGGCCTATCACTGGTCGGCGCTGCATCCGGACATGGTCGAGCGCGCCGCGGTCGTCTGCGGCAGCGCCCGCTGCGCACCCTACAACTACGTCTTCCTTGAAAGCGTGAAGGCCGCGCTCACGGCCGATCCCGCCTTCCGCGATGGCCTTTTCCTCGAAAAACCCGTCGCCGGCTACCGCGCCATGGGACGCGTCTATGCCGGCTGGGCGATGTCGCACGGCTTCTACCGCGACGAGCTCTGGCGCGAGGCCGGCTTCACTTCACTCGAGGATTATCTCGTCCGCGCCTGGGATGCGACCTTCGCGCGGCGCGATGCCAACGATCTCCTCGCGCAGATCGGCATCTGGCAGCGCGGCGACATCAGTCGGTGTGCGGCATTCGCCGGCGATCTCGATCGCGCGCTGGCCGCGATCAAGGCCCACATGCTGCTGATGCCGGGCGCGACCGACCGCTATTTCGACGTGCACGACAACGAGGGCGAGCTCGGCAAGCTCGTCAACGCGAGATCGGCGGTGCTTCATCCGATCCCATCGCTGCATGGCCACCGCGCCGGCAACCCCATCAACAATCCCCGCGACCAGGCCTTCATCAAGGCCGAGATCGCCGAGCTTCTCCGCAAGTAGGGCACGCAACCGATCATGAGTGACGCAACCATTTCGGACGCCGGCCATCGCCTGAAGCCCCTGACGCCCACCACGCTGCGCGAATTGTCGGTTCGCTCCAACATCAGAGGTGCGGTGCAGAGCCTCGGCCATTACAGCGTGATTGTGCTGGTGGGCGCGCTGATCTGGACGGTTTCGTCGAGCTGGGGCGCGTTCTGGGCGCTGCCGCTGATGGTGGTGCAGGGCTATGTCGTCGCCTTCCTGTTCATGGCGGTGCACGAGACCGCGCACAAGACGGCGTTCAGGAGCCGGGGCCTCAATCTCGGCGTCGGCTATCTCTCGGCGTTCATCATCGGGCTACCTTACGAATATTACTGTTTGTTTCACTGGGACCATCATCGCTACACGCAGGACCCGGAAAGGGATCCCGAGCTGATCGTTGGCGTGAAGCCGACGTCCGACACCCAGCTTGCGCTCGCTTATAGCGGCCTGCTCCAGGTCGCCGGCCGTCTGCGGCTGATGCTCGGCCACGCGATCACCGGCAAGGTCGTCGTGCCATGGATTCCCGAGAGCAAGCGCAGCACCATCGTGGCCGAGGCGCGCGCCTATGTCGCACTCTACGCCCTGCTGTTCGCACTGTCGCTGTGGTTCGCTTCAGCGCTGCTGCTCTGGGTCTGGATCGTGCCGCTCGTGATCGGGCAGTTCTTCCTGCGGCCCTATCTCTACGCCGAGCATACCGGTTGCGACCGCACCCGCAGCGCCTTTCAGAACACCCGCACGACTTACACCGGTGCCATCGTCAAATGGTTCGCGTGGAACATGCCGTATCATGTCGAGCACCACGCTTATCCCTCGATCCCCTTTCACGCCCTGCCGAAGCTGAACGCGATCGTCGACGGCGAGATCGTCCATCGCGGCCGCGGCTACATCAGAACGACGCGCGAGACCTGGGCCTGGTTTCGCCGGCAGCGGCAGGCCGGCTAGCTCAACGCAAAACTCCGGCCGCGATGCGACCGGAGCTTTGTCGTGACATCGAGATATCAGTAGATCCCGTAGGCGCAGACGTTCACGACGCGCACGCGCAGGCCGTGACGGGTCCGGACCAGGCGCTCCTGATAGCAATTGCTGACGCCGGTGTTGAGGTAGATACCGCCAAAGCCCCAGCCGGGACCCCAGTGGTGATGACCATGATGGTGATGGAAGCCGCCGGCCGACGCCGCGGTGGGGGCGAGAGCGGCAACGCCGAGCGAGCCGGCGGCGATCAGACCAAGTGCAAGCTTACGAAACATCTTCATTCTCCATTCGGCGCTAGGGCCATTGTTGCGTCCCTGCATTTCCGTCGAGACGAGACGCGATCGCGTTCATGGCAAGCGGGAAGAATCGTGTTTCAGGAATGTTTCGTCGGCTGCGGCAGAATGCGCCGCGATCAGGCTTTCTGCGCCGCGCGATACCGCGCGGCCATCGCCTGCGTCAGCTCGGCCATCTTGTCGCGGAGATCAGCAGGCTCCAGGACTTCGGCTTCCGGGCCGAGCCGCAGCAGTTCGGCCGCGGCATGCCACGATGTCTTTCCGACCGGCACGCGCGCAATGCGCCAGCCGTCTGCATCAGTTGTCTCATCGAGCTGCGTGCGTGCCTTGACATAGGGCTGGCTGAGCGCGTCGAGCAGCTTCACGCCGAACGGCGACAGCCGGACGATCGCAACATTGGGGTGCATCTCGCCTTCGAGCCGCAGCGTCGCGGCCCGCCAATGGGCGGCGAGGTCGAAGCCGGCGGGACGATCGAAGTCCTCGCCGAGGGCTGTGCAGTCGAGCACGCGTGCGACGCGATAGGTACGCACGCTGCCGTCGACTTGTCCTGCGAGATACCAGCTGCCGCCCTTCAGCACGAGGCCGAGCGGCGCGACGCGGCGCTGCTTCTCGGCGCGCCAGCTCCGGTACCGGATCCTGATCAGCGTCCCGCGCAGCACCGCGCCGGCGATGGTGCGCAGGTGCTTCGGGTCTTCCGCTTCGCCGAACCAGCCGGGCGCGTCCAGGTGGAAACGCTCCTGCATCCGCCCGGCATCCTCACGCAAATTCGGGGGCAGTGCCGCCATCAGCTTGTTTTGGGCGGCGATCATCGCAGCATCGAGCCCGAGTGCGGCGGCCGGGCCTGGCAATCCCGCCAGGAACAACGCGCCCGCTTCGCTCTGCGACAGTCCGTTCAGCCGCACGCGATAGCCGTCGAGCAGGCGATAGCCGCCGTCTGCGCCGCGGTCTGCATAAACGGGAACGCCGGACGCCGCGAGCGCGTCGATGTCCCGATAGATCGTGCGCACCGACACTTCGCAGGCCTCCGCGAGCTCGGGCGCGGTGACCTGTCCCCTGGCCTGGAGGGTGGTGAGAATCGACAGCATCCGACTCGCGCGCATGATCCCTTAAATCATACCTGACAGAGGATGTCAGGTATGGCGCGCTACAAGCTGCACCAGCGCCTACCGGCCAAAGGGAGACTGCCATGACCGATCCGAACCTCATCACGCTGTATTACTCGCCGCAGACGCGCGCCACCGGCACGCGGGTGCTGCTGGAGGAACTGGGGGCTCCTTACGATCTTCACGTTCTCAACATGAAGGCCGGCGAGCAGCGCATGCCCGCTTATCTCGCTATCAATCCGCTCGGCAAGGTGCCGGCGATCCGACATCGCGAAGCGTTGGTGACGGAGCAGGTCGCCATCACCATCTATCTCGCCGACCTGTTTCCGCAGGCCGGCCTCACGCCCGCCCTGAACGATCCGCTGCGCGGGCCTTATCTGCGCTGGATCGCCTATTACGGGTCGTCGTTCGAGCCGGCCTTGATCGACAAGTTCATGCAGCGAGAGCCGGCGCCGATCACGCAATCGCCCTATGCCGATTACGATACGATGCTGGGTGCGCTCGAGGCCCAGCTGGCGAACGGGCCCTATCTGCTCGGCGAGCGCATGACGGCGGCCGACGTATTGTGGGGCGTCGCGTTCAGCTGGACCATGATGTTCGGCATCGTGCCGAAGAAGGATGTCTTCGTCCGCTATGCGGAGCGCATGACGGCGCGGCCGGCGTTTCAGCGCATCAATGCCGCAGATGCGGAGATGGCGGCGCAGCATGCCGCCGCGGCGGGTGGATGAGAGAGCGTCAAAATCGCGGTGCCCGCTTGTCGGCGAACGCCTTGATGCCTTCCTTGATCTCGTCGCCGCGCATGCTGTCGCGGTGGCGCCGGTCGGCGGCGCCTTCATCGAGCTCGCCGCGGGCGAACTCGTTGATCGCGCGTTTCATGCCGCGCATCGCTTGGGGGGCGTTGCCGGCGAGGATCGCAGCGAGCGTGTCGACCTCCTCGTCCAGGAATTCCACCGGCACCATTGTGGTGAGATAGCCGATGCGCAGCATTTCCGGGGCGTCGATCTTCTGCGCGGTGAGGAACAGCTTCTTCGCATTGTCGACGCCGAGGCGGGTCACGTAGCGCTTGATGCCGCTCGGGTAGTAATGCAGCCCAAGGCGCGCCGCCGGCATGAACATTTCCGCGGTATCGACGCCGACGCGGAAATCGCAGGCGAGTGCGAGGTCGGTCGAGCCGCCATAGACGCCGCCATTGAGCCGGCAGATGGTCGGCACGCCGAGATCCTCGAGCCGGTTGACGACGGCCTCGAAGGCCGAGCCCGCGCTCTGCTGCTCGCCCGCGCTGACCGCGCGTTCCGCGACCGAATTGAGATCGTAGCCGGCGGAGAAGGCGCGCCCGGTTCCGGTCAGCACCAGCACGCGAATATCGGGATCGGCCTCGACCCGGTCGAACAGTCTCGTCAGCTCGTCGAGATCCTCCGCCTGCAGCCGGTTGAGATGTTTCGGCCGGTTGAGGCGGATGGTGGCGCGGGCGCCGATGATTTCGAGCAGGGGGCTAGATGCTGCGTCGGCTGTATCCGACATTCTCGTCTCCGTTGTCGGCGCCAAAGTGCCCGCCCGGGCGGAGGCCGTCAACGACGGCGCCGGTCGTTTGCCGCGCCGCTGCAGCGGGCCTGCCGTCCACGCCGCCGTCCCTGGCCGGGTGCCTTACCTGAAATGTGGCGGCTCGTCGTAGCCGCGGCGGCTGCTGAAGAACAGCAGCACCATCAGCCCGACGCCGACGATGACGGAAAACCCCGCGCCCAGCGCCAGTGCCACATAGCCTTCCGTCGGGATCGGCTCACCCTCGACCGCCATTGCGGAATAGGCGAAGTAGCCGGCCGCCGCCAGCATTGCCAGAAGGAGGATGACGAGGAGTGCACGCATGCCGCGTTCTCCGGTTGCAACCGGAAACCAACGGTTGCGGGTGGGCAGGGTTCCAGACTGGCTGGCGATCGGACGGGTAGCCTCCGTCTCGTGCCCCGGACGCGGCGCAGCACGAAGTGATGCACCGCAGTACCGGGGTCCATGTGGTCACGGATATCGTGCCGGTTCCTGGGTCCGGCTCATCGCTGCGATGCCTTCGGCATTGCAGCTTGTCCGGGACACGACAACGGTGGGGGCGGCCGTCAGGCGCTCTGGGCGGTCTTCACCACCACGACATTGCTGTCGTCTGACGGAGCCGGGCCGGCATCGCGTACCGTCTTGTCGGCTTCGCCGGCATGACGTTTCAGATAGTCGCGGCGCATGCCGATCTCGTCACGGACGAATTCGTAGCCGAGCTTGAAGGTGTCGAGCCCGTCGGTACTGATCGTGCCGTCCCTGAGGCCGATGACGGCACCGCGCAAGATGGTCTCGAGCTCATCCTGGAGACATTCGAGCTGATCCAGCGAATGGGCGTGCTCGATCCGCTCGCCGATGTCGAGGATGGCGGTCGAGAGCTCGCTGGCCTTCTCCGGCGCGATGCGGGTGATCTTGGCGTAGATCGCGGCGAAGATCGAGCCGATGACGCTGAGCGCTGCGGCGGCCAGATACATCAAGTCGCTGTACTTATCCATGAACGACTTGGTGTCGTCGTTGATGTAGTCGGCGGCGCCCCGATGCGCGACCACGAAGGCGTCCTTCTCGACCGAGGCCGGCTCGATCCTGGTGGCAAAGCCGTTGTCGAGCCCGAGCGCCGCCTTGTTCTCGTAGACGATGCGGGCGAGCTCGCCGGCCGTGCTTGGGGACATCCGGGATTGCGCGACCAGCAGCCATTCGAGACCGATCGTGTCGAGATCGTCGTCGGGAATCTGCGGGGATGTCGACACCGAGCCGGCTGTCACAGTCTCGTCGGAAATGCCGGGAAATTTGCGCGCCAGCGTCTTGGCTTCTTCGATGGTGTTCAGTGTGAAGCCGCCGCGCTTGGCGGCTTGCTCATAGGATTTGTCCCGGACCGCCTTCGAGGCGTGGACGATCGCGATCACCGCGCTGAAGCCGTTTGCCGGAGCGAACAGCTTGTCGAGCGTCGCGCCCTGCGGCGCCATCTGGATCTTCGCAGCCTCAGGGCCATCGGGGACGTCGAGGATGCTGCGGACGAAGGCGAGCGAGGATTCGTTCTCGGCGACGACCGCGACCTTCTTCTTCTTCAATTCGGCCAGCGACTTGATCTTCTTGTTGCCGGGACCGAGCAGGAGCACGAGATCGTGCTCGAGGATCGCGAGCGTGCGCGCCCGCAGCGGCACCTTGGCGTCGGTGCGCAGCACGGCGAGGTCGGCCTGCCTGTGGTCGAACTGCGCGAGCGCCTTGGCATTGTCGGCGTTGTTGACGATGTTGATCCGCAAGCGCGATGCGTTGTTCTTCAGGAGGGCGGCGAGCTTGGCCGCGAACAGCGCCTCATCGCTGTTGGGGCCGCCGACGGCAAAGGTCAGCGTCTCCGAATTGTGCACCAGCGTGCGGCCGGCCCAGACTGTGGCGAACGACAGCAGCAGGGTCAGCACGACGTAGAGGAGAACCTGCTGCTGGTTGGTCTTGATCACCTTGGGGCGCCGGGGCGGCGGCATGGTCGGCGATGCGATGGGGCCTTCGGTACTCATGGCGGCACTCTGGCCTTATCGTTTGGCTGGCGGCGGCGCGTGGCTTGGAAGCGCGGCGGGCCCGGTAATTCGTAAACGCCTGAAAAAAGAACGATATTCCCGATCGCCGATGATAGCGCGAAGGCAGCGGAATGCAAATTTCGAGCCGGAGGTAACCTTACTCGATATGTCCGCGGCGATTGGCCATCCTATCACCGGTTAGCCACACTTGGCGATTTTCCGGTTCCACCCGGCTGCATTCCGCCGCGGGAGATGTCATAAATTGCGCGTCCCGGCGATTTGACCGGTCCAAGAAGAAGTTGCGCTGAACGCTCCAATTCTTCTCGTCACGTCAATGAGGGCGTCAGCTTTGTCGTTTCCACCCATGTCATCGGCGATTCCGGTTGAAGCGCTCATTGGCTGGATGTTGCTGCTCACCTTCAAGCACGTCATCGCCGATTTCGTTCTTCAAACCGCCTGGATGGCGCACGGCAAGGACCAGAAGCATGGCTGGGCCCTGCCGCTCCTGGTGCACTGCCTGGTCCACCTTGCCGTCGCGCTGCCGCTGATCGTGATCGTGGCGCCGCGATTCTGGTTCGTGGCCTTCATCGACTTCCTGATCCACATCACGATCGACCGGGCCAAGGGATACGTCTCCGCCAATTTCGGCGTCGACCTCGCCCATCCCTGGTTCTGGACGCTGATCGGCGTCGACCAGGCGCTGCACCACCTGACCGGCTTCGGCCTCGCGATCTTCATGGCGGCGAACTGAAGGTCGCCTTTGGGCCTCCGGGGAGAGGCAATCGCCATCAGCACGAGGGATCGTCATGCCCGGGCTTGTCCCTGGCCTCCACGTTCTTCGTGCCTCCTGGCTTTCCGTGGATGGCCGGGACAAGCCCGGCCATGACGCCGCGGAAGTCTTTGAAACCCCACCAAGGCGTCCCACCGATTCGCGGCCGACGCGCAACCACCCCGGGTGACTACCGGGCAGCGTGGTTAACCTTTCGTTAGAGAATTGCGCTGCATCTTCCTTACACGAGGGAGAACTGCAATGTTTTCAAGCCGCGACGCCTTTGAAAGCGATTTCTGCCCGGTCCGCGACGAGCTCCTTGGCGAGATGTATCGCGCCAGCGAGAGTGGCCTGCCGAGGCTGGTTGAGAGTGTTTCCCCTGACGTGCGCGCCAGGCTGGCGCTGTTCTGCTACCGCCGTAGCCATTTGCACTCGCTGGCGGTCGCGATCGCAGCGAGCTGCAGCGAGCGCGACCTGATCGAGAATGGCGGCCGCGTCGGCTCGACGCTCTTCGCACTGTCGCGCGAAGGCACCGCGAAAGCTTCGACGTCGGTGACGGGTGGGCGCAAGCCAATCACGCTGTCGACCAAGCCGCTCTCGGTGCTCGCACCGCTCGATGACGAGCTCGACGACGAGATCGGCGAAGCCGTCCCCGCCTAAGCGGCCTCGATAACGGGCAGGCCGAACTTCCGCCGCGCCATGGCGCATTCGGCGTCACCAGGCATGCAGGTGCGGCACACCTCCGGCCGCACGTCATAGATGCCGCAGGCTGTCATCCTTCCGATCTCGCCTTGCAATGCCGCGCAGCGATCGCCCTCGCAGCGCATGCCCGATTGCCGGTCGTTGACGAGCGCCTCCGGGATCAGCGCAAGCTCCTCGTCGCTCTCGATCGAGAAGCGCGGCCAGTTCTGCGAATAGCCGCAGCAGGCGCCGCAGCCCTGGCAACAGCTCGACAGCTCGGTCTCGTCCATCGTTCTCACGTGTCCTTCGGCGGACCCCAGACCAGGCTCTGCCGCCATCTCGCGCGCAGCACGTCGCGCCGTTCCGGATATTTCTCGTCGAGATAGGTCGCCTCGACCACGCGGTCGGTGCGGAAGCTGCGGAAGTCGCCGCGCAGCTCGCACCAGGCCGCCAGCAGCCGCACGGCTTCGAGATAGCCGACCGAGATCGGCCAGATCATGCGCTCGCTGGGGCGGCCCTGTTCGTCGCGATAGCGCAGCATGATCTTCTTGCCTTCGTGGATCTGGGTCCGGGTGCGCGCCATGTCCAGGCGGTCCGGTTCCCGATTCCAGCTCGGACGCGCCCGGCTCGCCGGCTCCAGTACGAAGGGGCGCAGGCGCTCCGGGACGGTATCGGCGATCTTGGCCATCAAGTCTTCGGCCGCGCGCGCCAGCGCGGAATCGGCGTGGCCTGCGACCCATTGCGCGCCCAGCACGGCCGCCTCGATCTCGTCCGGCGTCAGCATCAGGGGCGGCAGGTCGAAACCCTTTTCCAGGATGTAACCCATGCCGGCTTCGCCGCGGATCGGCACGCGCTGGCCGATCAGGGTTGCGATGTCGCGATAGATGGTGCGCTTCGAAGTCTCGAGCTCGGCCGCGATCGCGTCTGCCGTCAGCGGCTTACGGCTGCGCCTTAGCACCTGGATGATTTGAAACAGCCGGTCGGCGCGTCTCATGACAATTCTCTTCTCGAACGACGGATCAGAAATCGGCGCGCGGCTGCTGACAGGATGTTGGCAGCAGGGGGGTTCTATACCGGGACAACACATCGACTGAAGAGGATTTGTCCATGATCATTCCAACCCATTTCGGCCAGGCCGGTCCACTGTGGCGGGCGCAGCTGTGGCACGGCCAAATGTTGCGGGCTTGGGCGTTTGGCCGCCTCGTTCCGCTCGATCTCATGGCCGTTGATCTCCGATTTGCGCTCGCAAGCGTGGTGACACGCTCGCTGAACCATGCCGCGGATGCGCTGGTCCGCCATCTGATGGGCCGCGCCTGGCGCGGGGCCCGCTTCGCAGAAGATATCACGGCTGCTGCCACCATGGTGGCAGCAGCCGGCCGCTAGGTTCCTTCCACTCGTTCGACAGGTTCAGGAGAGCTTGCATGATCACGCTTTACGGCTTTGGCGCCGGCTTCGGCCTGCCGGAAATCAGCCCCTTCGTCACCAAGACCGAGGTGCAGCTCAAGATGGCGGGACTGCCTTATCGGAAAGAGCGGGCGATGCCGCCGGCCTCGCCCAAGGGGCAGCTGCCCTTCATCGACGATGGCGGCGAGGCGGTGGCCGATTCCACCTTCATCCGGGCCCATATCGAGCGCCGCTACGGCTTCGATTTCGATGCCGGCCTCACCTTGGCCGAGCGTGCGCAGGCCTGGGCGTTCGAGCGCATGATCGAGCACCACGTCTATTGGGCGCTGGTGGGCGCGCGCTGGGTCGATCCGGTCAATTTCGCCAAGGGGCCCGCGCATTTCTTCGACGGTGCGCCGGAGCACAATCGCGAGAAGCTGCGCGAGGACGCTCAATTCCGCGTCGCCGAGAACTATCTGCTCTCTGGCCTCGGCCGCCATGCGCCGGATGACGACGTCGATCTTGCCGTGCGTTCGCTGTTCGCGCTGTCGGTGCAGCTCGGCGACAAAGCCTTCCTGATGGGCAACAGGCCCTGCGGCGTCGATGCCACTGCGTTCGGTATGCTCGCCGGCGTCCTCTCACCGTTCTTCGAATCCGCCTTGCGCGAGCGGGCCGAGGGATTTCCGAACCTCACCGCCTATGTCGACCGCATGATGGACGACTATTATCCGGAATTCGCCTGGACGCCGCTACGGCAGGCGGCGTAGCGCTCGTCTGTTGGCAGTGTGGGGCACTGACCTTCGACATCGTCATGGCCGGGCTTGTCCCGGGCATGACGAACTCGATAGCGATTTGTCCCTCAACGAAAAGAGCCGGCCCATCCGGCCGGCTCTCGTTGTCTCGAATCTTGGCGACGCCTACTTCACCAGCGTGTACTTGCCGTCCTTCACCGTGAGCAGGATGCGCGAGCGCTCGTCGAGGCCGTAGCGGTCCTTTTCGGTGAAGTTGTAGACGCCCTGGCTCGCCGCCAGCTCCTTCTCCGTCAGCAGCGCCTGGCGGATGGCCTCGCGGAATTCCGGCGTGCCGGGCTTGGCCGTCTTCAACGCCGCCGGAATGACGCGCTTGAGGATCTCGAACGCATCAAAGGAATGGCCGGCGAACTGGCTGCGGCTGTTGGGGCCGTACTTTGCCTCGTAGGCGGAGTTCAGCGCGAGGCCCGGCTTCTTGGTCAGCGCGCTGTCCGGCTGTTCCTCGGGGGCCATGACGGGACCCGAGGCCATCAGCACGCCTTCCGCTGCTTTGCCGGCAATGCGGATGAAGTCCATGCTGGCGGCGCCGTGGGTCTGGTAGATCAGGCCCTTGTAGCCGCGCTCGCGCAGCTCGGTCTGCGGCAGCGCGGCCGCGGTGCCGGACGCGCCGACCAGGATGGCGTCGGGATTGGCGGCGACGAGCTTCAGCACCTGGCCGGTCACCGAGGTGTCGGGACGAGCGAAGCGCTCCTCGTCGACGATCGTCATCCCCATCGGCACGGCCTGCGCCTTCAAATCGTTGAACCAGAGGTCGCCGTAGGAATCGGAATAGCCGATGTAGCCGAGCGTCTTCACGCCCTTGGCCTTCATGTGGTCATACAGCACCTTGCCGACAATCGGGATCGGCTGCGGCATCGCCACCGACCATTTCATGCGCTCCGGCGTGATCGGGAAGGGCGCCAGACCGAAGTGCGGGATGCCGGCTTCATTGGCGACGTTGGAGACCGCGATGGTCGGCGGCGTCAGCGCCGAACCCATGATGATATCGGCCTTGGATTCGGTGACGAAGCGGCGGGCGTTGGTGGTGGCGGTGGTGGGATCGCCGCCGTCGTCGAGCACGATCACCTTCAGCGGCACGCCGCCGATCTCGTTCGGCACGAATTCCAGCGCGTTGCGCTCGGGAATGCCGAGTGCCGCACCCGGGCCGGTCGTGGTGGTGGTGATGCCGATGGTGACTTCGCTGGTCTGGGCCAGCGCGGGCAAGGCCGGCAGAGCCAGCGCGGCCGCAGTGATGGCAGCGGTTAAATAAAAGCGTTTCATCTATTCCTCCCTTGACGTGTTTATTTGAAAGCAGAAATCGGGGGGTAATTCAGCCCCCTCTTTTGGTGATGCGGCGATTTAGCTTCCCGTGAACTTGGCTACCATTTCCGCCGGGAACGGTGCCGATTTCAACTTGTCTGGGTTAACGGGATCGCGGCCGACCAGGACGCGGGTCTCGAAACCCTCGATGGCGAGCGCCTCGCCCTTGTAGACGTTGTGCTTCACCTCGAAGCTCGAGCGCTTGATGCTCTCGATTCTGGTCTCGATGGTGATCCAGTCGCCATAGGTCGAGGGGATGTAGAACTTGGCCCGCGTGTCGACCATGGGGATGCCCACCAGGCCGTATTTGCGGACCAAGTCCTGCTTGGAGAAGCCGGCGGCTTCGAACAGGGTCGAGGTCGAATCGTCGAACATCGCGAAATAGCGCGGGTAGTAGACGATGTTTGCGGGGTCGCAATCGCCCCACTGGATCTGGACCTCGCGCCGGTTCACGAACATCTGGCTGGCCTTGCTCGACGAATCTACTTGGGCGCCATGCGCAGCGAACCGTCGAGGCGCACCACCTCGCCGTTCAGGTAGGCATTCTCGACCATGTGCAGCGCGAGCGCGGCGAACTCGTCGGCCTGGCCGAGCCGGCGCGGGAAGGGGATCGCGGCGGCGAGCGAGTCCTGGGCCTCCTGCGGCAGGTTCGCCAGCAGCGGCGTCAGGAACAGGCCGGGGGCGATCGTCAACACGCGGACGCCGAACTGCGCGAGCTCGCGCGCGATCGGCAGCGTCATGCCGACGATGCCGCCCTTGGAGGCCGAATAGGCGGATTGGCCGATCTGGCCGTCATAGGCGGCAACGGAGGCGGTGTTGATGATGACGCCGCGCTCGCCGGTCGCCTGCGGCTCCAGCTTGGACATTTCGGTGGCGGCGAGGCGCAGCATGTTGAAGGTGCCGATCAGGTTGACCTTGATCACCTTGTCGAAATCCGAAAGCGCCATCGGGCCGTCGCGGCCGACCACGCGCTTGGCGACGCCGATGCCGGCGCAATTGACCAGCACGCGCGCCGGGCCATGGGCCTTGGTCGCCTGCGCGATCGCGGCTTCAGCGGAGGCGGCATCGGAGACGTCGCAGGTGACGGCCACGCCCTTGATCTCCGCCGCGACCGTTTCGGCCAGCTTGGTGTTGAGGTCGCACACCGCGACCTTGGCGCCCTGCGCCGCCAGTTTTCGCGCGGTGGCCGCGCCCAGTCCCGATGCGCCGCCGGTGACGATGGCTGCCTGATCCTTCAACAACATGGCGTTCTCCTTTGGCGATATTTTTCTAGGCGACCGATATCACACGGTTCGACGGATTGGCAGCGTAGAGCTCCTCGATCAGCTCGCCGCGATGCTCCAGCACCGCACGCTGGTTGATCGAGCCCTTGTCGGTGACTTCGCCCTTGTCGATCGAGAGCGGCGTGTCCATCAGGATCGCGCGTGTGATCCGTGTCGAGGATCCCGTGGCCTGGCCGAGGAAACGGGTCAGGCGCTCGCGGAACGCCTCGCGCACCAGGCGGTCGCGCGTCGCGACGACGAGATCGTCGGGCGGCAGTGTCGGGTTGATCAGGCGGCAGCCGTCGAGATCGAGCACGACCAGCGCGGAGATCTCGTCGCGGTTGATGCCGGCGATGACGACGTCGCGCACCAGGGGCGCGCAGGCCGCGGTGAGGCGCGCGCGCAGGGGACCGACGCTGACCCAGGTGCCGCTCGCGAGCTTGAAGTCCTCGCTGACGCGGCCGTCGAAATCGAAGCCGGCGTTGAAATCATCGGGATCGGCGGGCTTGAGCGCATCGCCCATCTTGTAAAATCCTTCCTCGTCGAAGGATTTTGCCGTGATGTCGGGTTGGCGCCAGTAGCCGGGCATCACGTTCGGCCCCTTGGCGCGCACTTCCAGCTTGCCGTTGTTCGGCACCAGCTTGGCGTCGTTGCCGGAGACGGGCAGGCCGACATGGCCGGAGCGGCTGGTGCGCGGATTGACCGACATGAAGAACGGCGCGGTCTCGGTCGCGCCGAGACCGGTCAGCATCGGCACGCGATAGCCCTTCTCCTTCGCCGCGAGCTCGTCGAGGCTGTTCCAGACGAACGGCGACAGCGCCGCGCCGGAGAAGAACATCGCATGCAGCCGGTCGAAGAACTTGGCGCGCAAGCCCTGGTCGTCGCGCAGATAGGGCAGCAGCGATTCATAGCCCTTGGGCACGTTGAAATAGACCGTCGGTGAAATTTCCCGGAGATTGCGCACGGTCTCCTCGATGCCCCCAGGCACCGGCTTACCGGCGTCCAGATACATCGAGCCGCCGTTGTAGAGCGTCAGGCCGATGTTGTGATTGCCGCCGAAGGTGTGATTCCACGGCAGCCAATCGATGATGACCGGCGGCTCGTCCTTCAGGAAGGCGAGCGTCTCGCGCAGCATCACCTGATTGGCGCAGATCATGCGCTGGGTGTTGATGACGGCCTTGGGATTGCCGGTCGAGCCCGAGGTCAGCAGGAATTTTGCGATCGTGTCGGGGCCGATCCTGCCGTGAACGTCGTCGAGATCGCCACGGATCGGCGTCGCCATCAGATCGGCCAGCAGGGTGACGTCGCGGCCCGGCACGTGGCCATAGGACGCGGCGATCTCGGTGCCGAGCGAGACGTTGGCGGCGAGCGCATCGGCGAACTTGTCGGCATCGTCGGCGAAGACGAGGCCCGGCGTCAGCAGCTTCATCAGATAGGACAGCTTGCCGTAATCCTTCGACACCAGCGAATAGGCCGGCGACACCGGGCAGAACGGAACGCCGGCATAGAACGCGCCGAACGCCAGGAGCGCGTGGTCGATCGAATTGCCCGAGAGGATGACGACCGGCCGCTCCGCCGACAGGCCGCGCTGGATCAATGCGGAAGCGATGTGCCGGCTCGCAGTGAGCAGCTCGGCATAGGTGATCTTGCGCCAGCCGCGGCCGCCTTCGCGCTCGGCCATGAAGACGCGGTCCGGCGTCGTCGTGGCCCAATGATGCAGGCGGTCGGTGATGCGGACCGGATAGTCGCCGAGCGGCTGCTTTGGCCGCAGGTAAATCGTGCCGTCGTCGCGCCGCTCGATGTTGACGACGGGATCGCCGAACGAGATGGGCCGCAGCGGGAAATTGCTCGCGCCGCGCTCGATGCCGGAAGAGGACGGCTGGGCGCTCATGACTTTACGCTCATGATTTGGGCTTCACCTTCGCGGTCTTGTGCTCGAGGAATTCGCGGATCCGCCGCTTGGCCTCCTTGTCGCTCTGCGCGACGGTGGCCATCAGCGACTCCATCAACAGGCCGGTCTGCGGATTGGCCTCTGCGATCATCGGCAGCGCCTGGAGCACGGCGAAATTCGTCAGCGGGGCGTTGGACGCCACCTTGGTCGCAAGCTCCAGCGCTTTGCGGAGCCCGTTGCCGGCCTCCGTCAGATATTGCGCAAAGCCGTAGGACGCGCCCTCGGTCGCGCTGTAGACGCGTCCCGTCAGCATCATGTCCATCATCCGGGCAACGCCGATCAGCCGTGGCAGCCGCACCGAGCCGCCGCCGCCGACGAAAATGCCGCGCTGCCCCTCCGGCAGCGCGAAATAGGTCGAGGGCTCGGCGACGCGGATATGGGCCGCGCAGGCAAGCTCCAGCCCGCCGCCTATCACGGCGCCCCGGAGCGCTGCGATCACTGGCACGCGGCTGTACTGGATGCGGTCGAACACCCGGTGCCACATCTGGGAGTGCAGGAGCCCGCCGGTGGCGTCGTGCTCGGTCAGCTCGGAGAGGTCGAGGCCGCTGGAGAAATGGTCGCCGATGCCGTGGATGACGACCGCGCCGATATCCTCGGGCAGGTTCGCAAAACACTCGCCGATTTCCAGGATAATGCCGTCATTGAGCGCATTGCGCTTGGCCGGCCGGTTCAGACCCACGGTCAGAACCCGGTCCGCCCGCTCGATCCTCAAAAGCCCGGAGGGACCCGCGTTCGCGGTCTCGGCGTTTCCTTGTGTCATTTGCGTCCTTGTCAGAATAGTTATGTTCTATAACGAATTTTGGGGGAGTCAAGGTGGGGCAAGGCCAGGTGGCCGTGACCCCATCCTCTCCGCGAGACCCGAGCGAGCGAGTGAGCGGTGCAGGCCTACTCTCGCGCCACAAACTTCGCGAACGCATCGGCGTAATCCGGATGCCAGCGCGACAATGGCGGGCGGTTCTCGACGATATCGCCGGCCGCCCAGAGCATGCGCTTCTCGTCGAGCGCGCGCGGCACGTCATTGTCCGGGCAGAGAATGTAGAAGTCGCCGGCCTCCAGCCGCGCCAGCATGAAATCGACCGTCTGCTCCGGCGTCCAGGCGCCGGCCGGCTTCTCGGTGCGTCCCTTTGCAGTCAGGCCGGTGAAGACGAAACCCGGGATCAGCAGGTGCGCCGTGACGCGACAGTCATTCGTGTTGCGCAACTCGTGCTGGAGCGCCTCGGTGAACGCCTTCACGCCGGCCTTGGAGACGTTGTAGGCGGGATCGCCGGGCGGCGTGGTGATGCCCTGCTTGGAACCGGTGTTGATGATGAGGCCGCATTTGCCACGCGCGATCATGTTCGGCGCGAAGACACGCGAGCCGTTGATGATGCCCCACATGTTGACGGCGATGATGCGCTGCCAATTGTCCGGCGCGTCGAACAAGGTGCTGCCGGGCTGAATGCCGGCATTGTTCATGAGGACATCGGTGCCGCCGAACCGCGCGTGGACGGCGCGCTCGAGTTCCGTCACGCTCTCGATCCTGCTGACATCGACGGCCGAGGTCATGATGTTTGCGGCCGATGTTACGGATGACAATTTTGTTGCAGCTTCTGCCAAGCGTGTCTCGTCGACGTCAGCGATACATACCTTCATTCCGGCGCGCGCAAAGGCGGTGGCGGCGGCAAGTCCGATGCCGGCTGCGCCGCCCGTGATCACGGCAACATTGTCCTTGACGATGGCGGGATGTGACATGGACCGTCTCCCTGGCAAGCTTTCGGCCGAGCTATAGCATGGCAGCAATGCGACCCTGCACAAGTCGGCATGGGAGGTCTTCGTTCCGCGCTGCCTTTACGCCTATCAGGCGCGGCTGTATCCTCGGCCGAACGATCCCGCCCAGATCGAACCAATCAATCAGCTGACAGGGAGTGCAGCCATGGCTGTGTCGCAGGCTATTCCGATCACGCGCCATCCGTTCGCCAACGGGTCCTACAAGCAGATGCTGATCGACGGCAAATGGATCGATGCAGCTTCGGGCAAGCGCTTCGAGACCCGCAATCCCGCCACCGGCGAGCTGCTCGCAACCGTCGCCGAGGGTGACAAGGAAGACATCGATCGCGCGGTTGCGGCCGCCCGCCGCGCCTTCGAAGGTCCGTGGAGCAAGGTCAAGCCGTTCGAGCGGCAGAACCTGCTTCTGAGGCTCGCCGATCTCGTCGAGAAGAATTTCGACGAATTGTCGCAGCTCGACACGCTCGACATGGGCGCGCCGCTGAGCCGCACCCGTGCCTACCGCCTGCGTGCCATCGGCATGCTGCGCTATTACGCCGGCCAGACCACCGCGATTCACGGCGAGACCATCGAGAACTCGCTGCCCGGCGAGATCTTCTCCTACACGCTGAAGGAGCCGGTCGGCGTCGTCGGCGCCATCATTCCCTGGAACGGGCCGCTCACTGCGACGATCTGGAAGATCGGCCCGGCGATCGCGACCGGCTGCACCGTGGTGCTCAAGCCTGCCGAAGAAGCGCCGCTGACCTCGCTGCGCATCGCCGAGCTCGCGATGGAAGCGGGCGTGCCGCCCGGCGTCATCAACGTCGTTCCTGGCTATGGCGAGACCGCGGGGGCGGCGCTCGCCTCGCATCACGACGTCGACAAGGTCGCCTTCACCGGCTCGCATGTCACGGGCCAGTCGATCATCCGTGCGTCCGCCGGCAATCTCAAGCGCGTCTCGCTCGAGCTCGGTGGCAAGTCGCCGGACATCGTGTTCGCCGATGCCGATCTCGACGCCGCCGTGCCCGGCGCGGCGATGGCGGTGTTCGCCAATTCAGGGCAGATCTGCAGCGCCGGAACGCGCCTGTTCGTCGAGCACTCGATCTACGACGAGTTCGTCGGCCGCGTCGCCGAGTTCGGCAAGAAGCTGCAGGTCGGCAACGGCCTCGATCCCAACGTGCAGATCGGGCCGCTCGTCTCCGAGCAGCAGCTCGAACGTGTCACCGGCTATCTCGACATCGGCCAGAAGGAGGGCGCGAAGGCGCTTGCCGGCGGCGGACGGGTCACCGAAGGCGCGTTGTCGAAGGGCTTCTTCGTCTCGCCGACGGTGTTCGCGGGTGTCGAGGACAACATGCGCATCGCGCAGGAGGAGATTTTCGGCCCCGTCATCTCCGCGATCGCGTTCAAGGACATGGACGAGCTGGTCAAACGCGCCAACAACACCACGTTCGGCCTCGGCTCTGGTCTGTGGACGCGCGACGTCAGCAAGGCCCATGCGGTGGCGAAACGCTTGCGTGCCGGCTCGGTGTGGGTCAACTGCTACCAGGCGATGGATCCGGCCGTGCCGTTCGGCGGCTACAAGATGAGCGGCTACGGCCGCGAATCCGGCAAGCAGCACGTCGAGGAATATCTCAACGTGAAGGCCGTCTGGATCAAGACGGCGTAAGGCCGGCTCTCCTTCGCCTCTCCCCGCTTGCGGGGAGAGGCCGGAATTCGCGCAACGCGCGGATTCCGGGTGAGGGGGACTCTCCGCGAGTCCAATTCTCACCGCGATTGCCGAGGCAGCCCCTCACCCCCAACCCTCTCCCCGTAAGAACGGGGAGAGGGAGAACAACCACCGCCTTCAGGCGGTCAGTCTCCCTCACAATCATCTGCATCCTTTCAAAGACATCCGGGGACCACATGAAATTCGAAGCCTTGTTCAAGCCGTTGCAGGTCGGTCCCTACCAGCTCGCGCATCGCGTCGCGATGGCGCCGCTAACGCGCATGCGGGCCGAGCGCGACACTTTCGCGCCGCGGCCACTCAACGCCGAATATTACGGCCAGCGCGCGACGAAGGGCGGCCTGATCATCGCCGAAGCCTCGCCGGTGCTCTCGCACGGCCGCGGCAACCCGGCGACGCCCGGCATCTATTCGGAGGCGCAAGTCGCGGGCTGGCGCAAAGTGACGGATGCCGTGCATGCCAAGGGCGGCGTCATCTTTCTCCAGCTCTGGCATGTCGGCCGCGTCTCTCATTCCTCCTTCCACGGCGGCGAGCTGCCGGTTTCGGCCTCGGCAATTCCGATCAAGGCCGAAGGCATGAAGGCGATGACGGCCGACGGAAAGATCGCCGACTACGAGACGCCGCGCGCGCTCGAGACTGATGAGGTGAAGGGCATCGTCGAGGCGTTCCGGCAGGGGGCCAAGAACGCGCTCGCCGCCGGCTTCGACGGCGTCGAGATCCACGGCGCCAACGGCTATCTGCTCGAGCAATTCCTGCAATCGCGCAGCAACCAGCGCACCGATCAATATGGCGGCGGAATCGAGAACCGTGCGCGCCTTCTGCTCGAGGTCACGCAGGCCGCGATCGACGTCTGGGGCTCGAACCGTGTCGCTGTGCGGCTGTCGCCCTACGGCATCGCCAATGATTCCGGCGAGCCCGATCCGATGCCGCTCTATACCCATGTCGTGAAGGCGCTCGAGAAGCTGGGTTTGGCTTACCTGCATTTCATCGAACCGCGCTCCAGCGGCTCGGGCCGCGCCGAGGTCAACTGGCAGAACGTGCCATCGGCGATGGTGCTGTTCCGTCCGCTCTACAGCGGCGTGCTGATGACCGCCGGCGGCTTCACCGGGGAGACCGCGAATGCGGCGATCGCCGACGGACATGCGGACATCATCGCCTTCGGCCGCATCTTCATCTCCAATCCTGATCTGCCGCGTCGTCTCGAGCACGGCTACCCGATCACGCCGTATAATCGCGCGACGTTCTATAGCGGCGAGGAGAAGGGGTACACGGATTATCCGGTGTATGACGAGCTGACGCCGGCTTGATCTGTCATTCCGGGGCGCGACGAAGTCGCGAGCCCGGAATCCATCGGGCCGCATGACCTAGACTTGGGATGGATTCCGGGCTCGATGCTTCGCATCGCCCCGGAATGACGAGCTTGATTCGCTGCGCTAGCAATGACGACGGAGAGACGTCCATGGCCAAAGCCGCAGCCGCCGCAGGGATCGCCACCGGGCAATGCCTCTGCGGCAAGGTCGCCTTCGAGATCGACGTTCCCGCGCGCTGGGCCTGGCACGATCATTCCGCTGCCAGCCGCCGCGCCCATGGCGCGGCCTACGCCACCTATGTCGGAAGCTGGAAGAAGCGCTTCCGCATCACCTCAGGCAAGACCGCGCTGACCCGCTACGAGGACAAGGCGACGAAGACCGCGCGCAGCTTCTGCTCGCATTGCGGCACGCCGATCATGTACGAGCGCCCGCGCGGGCCGCACATGGTCAACATCCCGCGCGCCCTGTTCAACGAGCGCACCGGCCGCCAGCCGCTCTATCACATCGCCATCGAGGAGCTGCAGGAATGGGCCTATACCGGCGAGCCCCTGGTGCCGCTGAAGGGCTTTCCCGGCGTCGTCTGGCAGCGCTCGAAAAGGAAGAAGCGCGCGAGCGGGGACGACCCGTTCGAACTCGGGCGGGAGGAAATGTAGCGCCTCTCCCGTGCAACGCAGCCATGACCGCGCTTCCTTGCGCCTCTGCCAGCATCTCGGCCATCATGCTTTCGGTCCTTGCGGCAACGGTCCGCTCCTGGAGGAAACATGAAGAACAAGATCACCGGCCGCTCCGCCTTTCTCGCGCTGCTCAAGGACGAGGGCATCACGCATCTGTTCGGCAATCCCGGCACCACCGAGCTGCCGATCATGCATGCGCTGAAGGACCATCCCGATCTCACTTATGTGATGGCGATGCAGGAGAGCTTGGTGGTCGCGATCGCCGACGGCTACAGCCGCGCTTCGGGCAAGCTCGTCGCCTGCAACGTTCACGTCGCGCCCGGCCTCGGCAACGCCATGGGCTCGCTCTACAACGCCCAGTTCACGGGCACGCCGATGATCCTGACGGCGGGCCAGCAGGAGCAGGGCCACGGTCTGATGGAGCCGGTGCTCTATGGTCCGCTGGTGCGCATGGCCGAGCCGCTGGTGAAATGGGCGGTCGAGGTGACACGGCTGGAGGACCTGCCGCGCATCGTGCGCCGTGCCGCCAAGGTGGCGATGACGCCGCCGACCGGGCCGGTGTTCATCTCGCTGCCCGGCGACATCCTCAACAGCGAAGCCGGGATCGATCTCGGCCGCTCCACCCGCATCGATGCGCGCACGAAACCGTCGGACGAGGCGCTGAAGGCCTTTGCCGCACGCCTGCTCAAGGCTGAGCGTCCCGTGATCGTCACCATGGACGAGGTGGTCAAGAGCGATGCTTTGACGGAGGCGGCTGAACTGGCCGAGCTGCTCGGCGCTGCGGCCTATCAGTCCTCGACGCCCTACGGCTCGCACTTTCTGTCCGAAAGCCCGAGCTTCGTCGGCACGCTCGCGCGCGTGCAGAAGGTCGCCCGCGATACGCTCGCGCCCTACGATCTCTTGATCGCGCTCGGCGGCGATCCCTTGCGGATGTCGGTCTATAGCGAGGTCGATGCGCTGCCTGAGGGCCTCGGCATCGTGCAGATCGGTCTCGTCGATTGGGAGATCGCCAAGAATTACGGGGCCGAGATCGCGCTGAAGGCGGATCTGAAGGAAACGCTGCGCGCGCTGATCGCGGTACTCAAGGACATGGGCGGCGCGGCCCTCGCGAGCCGCGCCAAGCAGCGTCTCGCCGAGCTCGCGCCGAAGAACTGGACCGCGCGCCGCGCCGCGTTGGTCGAGCAGATCGGCAAGAGTGCCGGCCGCACACCGATCGATCCGGACTTCCTGGTGCTGCAAATGGTCGAGGCCATGCCCGATAACGCCATCCTGGTCGACGAAGGTCTGACCTCCAGCCGCCAGATCACGGCCCTGCATCCGCATCGCGACCGCTACGGCTATCACGGGCTCGCCTCCGGCGGCATCGGCTGGGGCCTGCCGGCCTCGGTCGGCGCCAGCATTGCCAATCCCGATCGCCCCGTGGTGTGCTTCTCCGGCGATGGCAGCGCGATGTACTCGATCCAGTCGCTCTGGACCGCGGCGCATCACAAGCTGCCGCTCAACGTCGTCATCGCCAACAACGGCGGCTATCGCATCATCAAGCAGCGCCTGCTCGCCTTCCACGGCGATGACAATTACGTCGGCATGGATTTCGTCGATCCGCCCGTGGATTTCGCCGGCCTCGCCAAGGCGCTCGGCTGCGAGACGATCAAGGTCAGCGATGTCAGCGAACTGAAGGCGACGCTGGCCTCGGCGTTTGGCCGGCCGGGGACGAAGCTGATCGAGGTGATGGTGGACGGGAAGGTGTAGGCCCGGAGTCGTCCCCGCGAAGGCGGGGACCCATACCGCGTGATCTATCGACTGCGGCTGGTAGGCGTACCGAACTCCCGAGTCTTCGCCAAACTACTTCCTGTGGTTATGGGTCCCCGCCTTCGCGGGGACGACAGCCTGGCTGTGGCGCGATTTTTCCGCCTACCTCTTCTTCCCCACGCGATACCCCGCCGCCGGATGCGGTGCACCTAACCGCGCGCGGCCCCCACCGAACAGCTTCTCCCGCAACGTGCCCTTGGCGTACTCGCTCTTGTACCGCCCCCGCCGTGTCAGCTCCGGCACCAGCATCTCGGCGATGTCCTCGAAATCGCCGGGCGAGATCGCGAACGCGACGTTGAGGCCGTCAACATCCGTCGCCTCGAACCATTGCTCGATCTTGTCCGCAACCATCTCGGGCGTGCCGACCACGACCGGGCCGGCGCCGCCGATGCCGACATGCTCGGCCACGTCGCGCACGGTCCAGACGCGGTCGGGGTCGGCGCGGGTGACGTTGTCCATGGCGCTGCGGCCGGCATCGTTCTGGACGTGGCGCACCTGCTGGTCGAGGTCGTAGCCGGAGAAGTCGACACCGGTCCATCCCGACATCAGCGCCAGCGCGCCTTCTGGGCTGATGTGGCGGCGGTAGTCGGCGTATTTTTCCTTCGCCTCGGCTTCCGTCCGTCCGAGGATGATCGTCATCATCGAGAACATCAGGATTTCGGCGGGGTTGCGGCCGAGCGAGGCGGCCTCCTGCCGGATCGCGGAGACGCGCGGCGCGATCACCTTGGCCGAGGGCCCCGACATGAACACGCACTCGGCGTGCCTGGCCGCGAACTGCCGGCCGCGCGGCGAGGTGCCGGCCTGGTACAGCACCGGCGTGCGCTGCGGCGAGGGCTCGCTGAGGTGAATGGTGTTGTTGATTCGGTAGTTCGCGCCCTCATGATTGACGCGATGAACCTTTGCCGGGTCGGTGAAAATGCCGCGCTTGCGGTCGCGCAGCACGGCATCGTCCTCCCAGCTGCCTTCCCAGAGCTTGTACACCACCTCCATATATTCGTCGGCGATGTCGTAGCGGTCGTCGTGCCCGGTCTGCTTGTCCTTGCCCGCGCCGCGCGCGGCGCTGTCGAGATATCCGGTGACGACGTTCCAGCCGATCCGCCCCTCGGTGAGGTGATCGAGCGTCGACATCCGCCGTGCGAACGGATAGGGCGGCTCGAAGGACAGATTGCTGGTGACGCCGAAGCCGAGATTTTGCGTCACCGCCGCCATCGCCGACAGCAGCAGCAGCGGCTCGTTCGACGGCGTCTGCGCTGCATTGCGCAAGGCTGCGTCAGGGCTGTTGCCATACACGTCATAGACGCCAAGCACGTCGGCCAGGAACAGCCCGTCGAAACGGCCGCGCTCCAGCGTCTTCGCGAGATCGATCCAGTAGGACAGGCGGTTATACTCGGCGGTACGGTCGCGCGGATGGGTCCACAGGCCCGGTGATTGGTGTGCGACGCAATTCATCGCAAAGGCGTTGAGCCTGATCTCTTTGGCCATGCTGGTCCCTCGGCGCCCTGTACTGAGCGCTCTTCGAATGATAGATGTGCGCCCCAACTTGGCGAAGTTCTTGCATATAATTGGCCCTTGGCAAGGGCCAAGATAGAAGGCTTGCGCTTGGCAAGGCCAAAGTCAGCGTCGCAGCTGTGCCTGGCAAGCCAGTCTCAAGGAAGCAAGAACGAAATCCCAAGAGGACCACGAGAAGAGACCTACAAGAAGCGAACTACAAGAACTATCCGAGTCCCCGCCACTTTCGAAGGCCAACCCGCCTCAGGTAAGGTCCTTCGTCTCACATCTCGAAAAGCAAGTATGACCAGAGCCGACGCCATCGCCCGCGCCCGTGAGGATTTCAACTCCGGCGCGTTCCTCGCTGAACTCGACCGCCGCGTCGCCTACAAGACCGAGAGCCAGAATCCGCAGCGCGGCCCCGAGCTGCGCGCCTATCTGGAGCAGGAGATGCAGCCGGCTTTCGCCGCGCTCGATTTTTCCAGCCGCATCGTCGAATCCCCGAGCGGCAAGGCGCCGTTCCTGTTCGCCGAGCATCACGAGAGCGCCTCGCTGCCGACCGTGCTGGTCTACGGCCATGGCGATGTCGTCGACGGCATGGAAGGCGAGTGGCGTGATGGCCGGGATCCCTGGCGCACCAATGCTTCCGGGACGCGCCTCTATGGCCGCGGCACCGCCGACAACAAGGGGCAGCACAGCATCAATATGGCCGCGCTGCGTGCGGTGCGCGAGGCGCGCGGCGGTAAGCTCGGCTTCAACGCCAAGTTCATCATCGAGATGGGCGAGGAGATCGGCTCGCCCGATCTCGGCAAGGTCTGCGATCTCCATCGCGACGCGCTCAAGGCCGACCTGTTCATGGCCTCCGACGGGCCGCGCCTCTCGGCCGATCGGCCGACGCTGTTTCTCGGCTGTCGTGGAGGCATCCGCATCCATCTCGACGTGAACTTGCGCGACGGCGGCCACCATTCCGGCAATTGGGGCGGCGTGCTCGCCAACCCCGCGACCATCCTGGTCAACGCGATCTCCACCCTGGTCGACGGCCACGGCCGTCTCCAGCTCGATGCCTTGAAGCCGCCGCGGCTGACCAACCAGATCCGCTCCTATCTCGCCGACGTCGAGGTGGTGCCGACTGCGGACGAGCCGGCGCTGGCCGAAAATTGGGGCGAGGAGGGTCTATCGGCCGCTGAACGGCTCTACGCCTGGAACACGCTGGAAGTGCTGGCGATGTCCTCAGGCAATATCGAGAAGCCGGCCAACGCGATTCCGGGCCAGGCCAATGCCGTGCTGCAACTGCGTTTCGTGGTCGGGACGAAGGTTGAGGGGCTAATCGACGCTGTCCGCGCGCATCTGGTCGGACGCGGTTTTCCGATGGTCGAGGTGCGCGCGGCGCAGAGTTTTGCTGCATCGCGCACCGATTTCGACAGCCCGTGGATCAAATGGGCGGCGGATTCGGTGCGAGAGACCACCGGCAAGGCGCCGGCCGTGCTGCCGAATTTCGGCGGTTCGCTGCCCAACGACGTGTTTTCCGAGACCCTGGGACTGCCGACGATCTGGGTGCCGCATTCCTATCCCGGCTGCTCCCAGCATGCGCCCAATGAGCACATCCTGCTGCCATTGACCGAAGAGGCCTTGACGGTGATGGCCGGGCTGTTCTGGGATCTCGGCGAGTTGCCAAAGCCACCGACTGGCCCGTTAACCTGAGCCGATAATCCAGCCGAAAGTTACATTCTAATCCGGCCCGATTTGTGCTTGCATCCGGGCCGCATCATCCGAAAGGGGAAGAAAAACGTGAAACATTTCCGTCACATCGGGCTCGCGCTCGCCGCGACCCTCGTCGTCAGCCAAGCCGGGGCCCAGGAGCTGACCGGCACGCTGAAGAACATCAAGGACACCGGCGCGATCACGCTCGGCTTCCGCGATTCCTCGATCCCGTTCTCCTATCTCGACGACAACCAGAAGCCCGTCGGGTTCGCGATGGACATCTGCTACAAGATCGTCGACGCCGTGAAGAAGGAGCTCAAGCTCGACAAGCTCGAGGTCAAGCTCAACCCGGTGACCTCGGCGACCCGTATCCCGCTGATGGCCAACGGCACCATCGACCTCGAATGCGGCTCGACCACCAACAATGCCGAGCGCCAGAAGCAGGTCGCCTTCACCAACACCCACTACCTGACCGCCAGCCGCTATGTCTTCAAGAAGTCGAGCGGCCTGAAGTCGATCGATGACCTCAAGGGCAAGACCGTGGTCTCGACCGCCGGCACCACCAACATCAAGCAGCTCACCGAAGCCAACGCCGCCAAGGGCCTCGGCGCCAACATCATTCCGGCCAAGGATCACGCAGAAGCCTTCCTGATGGTCGAGACCGACCGCGCGGTCGCCTTCGTCATGGACGACATCTTGCTGGCGAGCCTCGTCGCCGGTTCGAAGAACCCGGGCGACTACGTTATCTCCAAGGATGCGTTCTCCAAGCCGGAGCCCTACGGCATCATGCTGCGCAAGGACGATCCCGCGTTCAAGAAGGTCGTCGATGCGGCCACGGCTGCGCTCTACACCTCCGGCGAGGCCGAGAAGATCTACGATAAGTGGTTCACCCAGAAGATCCCGCCGAAGGGCCTGAACCTCAACACGCCGATCTCGGCCGAGCTGAAGAACGAGTTCGCCAAGCCGACGGACTCGCCGAACCCGGACGACTACAAGTAAGATAAAACCTCGATCTTTCGATCGGAATCATGTCCGGCCACTCTTGACACCAGAGTGGCCGGACATTTGCATAGGCCTGAGACTTTCTCTGAAGACGTCCAATGACGGGCGCGTTCGCGCGGGGGACACGTGAACTACAACTGGAACTGGGGAATCTTCTTCCAGCCGAACCCGATGGGGACCGGCACCTACCTCGACATGCTGCTGTCGGGGCTGGCGCTGACCCTCAAGACCGCGGCGCTGGCCTGGGTGATCGCGCTGATCACGGGCTCGATCGTCGGCGTCATGCGCACGCTGCCGTCGAAGGGCGCCAATTGGTTCGGCTTCGCCTACGTCGAATTCTTCCGCAACATGCCGCTTCTGGTGCAGCTCTTCCTGTGGTTCTTCGTGTTGCCGGAGATACTGCCGAGGGCGGCCGGGCTGTGGCTGAAGCAACTGCCGAACGCGCCGTTCTGGACGGCCGCGATCGGGGTCGGCTTCTTCATGTCGGCGCGCGTGGCCGTGCAGCTGCAGGCCGGCATCTCCTCGCTGCCGCGTGGGCAGAAGATGGCGGCGACTGCGCTCGGCCTGACCACCGTGCAGGGCTATCGCTACGTGCTGCTGCCCATGGCCTTCCGCATCATCCTGCCGCCGCTGACGTCTGAATTCCTCAACACCATCAAGAACACCGCGGTCGCGATCACCATCGGCCTGCTGGAGCTGACCGGACAGGCGCGCTCGATGCAGGAATTCTCGTTCCAGGTGTTCGAGGCCTTCACCGCCGCGACCATCCTCTATCTCCTCGTCAACGCCGTCGTCGTGACCGCGATGCGCTTCCTCGAGCGCTGGGTCGCGATCCCCGGCTACATCACGGGGAAATAAGCGATGTTCGGCAATCTCGATTTCGATGTCATCCGCCGCGCGCTGCCCTATCTGTTCTACGAGGGCATGACGTTCACGCTGACGCTGACCTTCCTCGCAGCTCTCGGCGGTCTCGTCTTCGGCACGGCGCTCGCCCTGATGCGCCTGTCCGGATTCAAGATTCTGGGCCGCATCGCCGGCATCTATGTCGACTTCATGCGCTCGCTGCCGCTGGTGCTGGTGATCTTCTGGTTCTACTTCCTGGTGCCCTATATCGGGCAGTGGGTGACAGGCGCCTCGCGTCCGATCAGCGTCGGCGCGTTCACGTCCTCGCTCGTCACTTTCATCATGTTCGAGGCGGCATATTTCTCCGAGATCATGCGCGCCGGCATCCAGTCGATCTCGCGCGGCCAGCCGGCCGCGGCGAGTGCGCTGGGGCTGACCTACGCCCAGACCATGCGCTACGTCGTGCTGCCGCAGGCCTTCCGCAACATGCTGCCGGTGCTGATCACGCAAACCATCGTGCTGTTCCAGGACACCTCGCTGGTCTACGTCCTGTCGATCACCGACTTCCTGGGCGCGGCGAGCAAGGTGGCGCAGCGTGACGGCCGCCTGGTCGAAATGTATCTGTTCGCCGCCGTGGTCTACTTCACCATCTCCTGTATCGCGTCCTACGGCGTCCGCCGCCTCCAGGCGCGCATCGCCATCATTCGCTAGGGCTCCCCGCTCATGATCGAAATCAGCCACGTCAACAAATGGTACAGCCCGAGTTTCCAGGTGCTGACCGACTGCACCACCAATGTCACCAAGGGCGAGGTCGTCGTGGTCTGCGGCCCCTCCGGCTCGGGCAAGTCGACGCTGATCAAATGCGTCAATGCGCTGGAGCCGTTCCAGAGCGGCGACATTCTGGTCGACGGCACCAAGGTCAACGATCCCAAGACCGATCTGCCGAAGCTGCGCTCGCGCGTCGGCATGGTGTTCCAGCATTTCGAGCTGTTTCCGCACCTCAAGATCATCGACAATCTCTGCCTGGCGCAGGAGAAGGTGCTCGGGCGGCCGCACGACAAGGCTCAGACCAAGGGCATGCAGCTCCTGGAACGGGTCGGCCTGAAGGAGCAGGCGCAGAAATTCCCGGCGCAGCTCTCCGGCGGCCAGCAGCAGCGTGTCGCCATCGCGCGCGCGCTCGCAATGGATCCGATCGTGATGCTGTTCGACGAGCCGACCTCGGCGCTCGATCCGGAAATGGTCAGCGAGGTGCTCGACGTCATGGTCGATCTCGCCCGCGAGGGCATGACCATGATGGTCGTCACCCACGAGATGGGCTTTGCCCGCAAGGTCGCCAACCGCGTCATCTTCATGGACCGCGGCGAGATCGTCGAGGACGCAGCAAAGGACGATTTCTTCGGCAAGCCCCGCAGCGACCGCGCGCAGAAGTTCTTGTCGAAGATTCTCTCGCATTAATCAGCGCCACCGTCATTCCGGGGCGCGACGCAGTCGCGAGCCCGGAATCCATAACCACCATCGGGGGTATGGATCCTCAGGTGCGCAATTGCGCACCATAGCTCGCGCTACGCGCGCCCCGGGATGACGAGGGTAGGCTTTATCCAGCCCGCCAAATCTCCTATACCGGTGGCCAAATCCCTTCCCTCCCCAGGAGACCTGCCTTGGACTCGATCGCCTACGTCAACGGCTCATTCGTCCCGCTCTCGGAAGCCAAGATCTCGGTGCTCGATCGCGGCTTCCTGTTCGCCGACGGCATCTACGAGGTCTCGGCCGTGCTCGACGGCAAGCTGGTCGACAATGCTTCGCATCTGGCGCGGCTGGAGCGGTCCGTCGGCGAGATCAAGTTGAAGTTGCCGGAGACCATCGAGCGCATCACCGAGCTGCAGAAGGAGCTGATCGCGCGCAACAAGCTCGTAAACGGCCTCGTCTATCTCCAGGTGACGCGCGGCGCCGACAAGGGCCGCGACTTCCCGTTTCCCAAGGCCGACGTCAAGTCGAGCCTGGTGATGTTCACGTCCGAGAAGGACATCATCAACGCCGCGGTGGCCAAGACCGGCATCAATGTCATCACGGTGCCCGACATCCGCTGGGAGCGCCGCGACATCAAGAGCGTGGCGCTGCTGGCGCAGGTGCTGGCAAAGCAGGCCGCGGCGGAAGCCGGCGCCGGCGAAGCCTGGATGCTGCAGGATGGCTATGTGACCGAAGGCGGCTCGTCCACGGCGTTCATCCTGACCAAGGACGACGTCATCGTCACCCGCCAGAACTCCAACGCGATCCTGCCGGGCTGCACCCGCAAGGCCGTGATCGCGCTTGCCGAGGAGCGCCAGCTGCGCGTCGAGGAACGCTCCTTCACGGTCGCCGAAGCGCTCGCTGCCAAGGAAGCGTTCATCACCAGCGCATCCTCGTTCGTGCAGCCGGTGGTCGCCATCGACGGCAAGACGATCGGCGACGGCAAGCCCGGCCCGATGGCGACGCGCCTACGCGAGATCTACGTGGACTTCGCCAAGGCGACGGCGGTGTAAGCGGCATACGTAGCGGTCGTAGGGTGGGCAAAGGCGCGCTTGCGCCGTGCCCCCACTCTTCGTCATTGCGAGCGAAGCGAAGCAATCCAGAATTCCTCAGCAGAAAGATTCTGGATTACTTCGTCGCAAGCGTTCCTCGCAATGACGGCGGGAGCGAAGCGTAGGGCACGATTCCGTCAACGTGGCGGCGGCAATCGTCCAAACACGCTGTCCAGCGCCATGCCGATCGCGAGCAGGCGGGGATCGCTGCCGGCGGGGCCATCGAGCTCAAGCCCGATCGGCAATCTGCTGCTGGCGCCGAGCGCGATCGGGATCTGGATGCCGGGAATCCCGGCATTGCTGCCGGGGTCCGTGTTCTGAATGAACAGCCCGAAATTCTCGAGGCTGCTGGACTCCGGATTGGAGGGAATGGCGACGCGCGGGGTGGTCGGGAAGGCGATCGCATCGAGCCGGTTGTCGGCAAAGCTCCTGGTGTACAGCGCCTGCAGCGCGGGGCGCGCAATCTCGATCGCGGCGTCGTAGATCGGCTTGGCGTCGACCAGGGTGCCGTCGGGACCAGGCAGCTTGCGCGGGATCACCAAGCCGTCATAGGTGCCCTTCACATCGGCGCTGGCGATCTGCTCCGCCAGTGCCGCGATGGAGAGGCCGGTGCCGGTGTGCCTGAGATAGGCGACCAGATCGTCATAGGCCTCGTACAGCGCGACGGGAAAGCTGACCTGGGCGTCGAGCTCTGCCAGTTGCGACATCTCGATCTCGACGACCGTGACGCCTTGCACCTTCATTTTCGCGACGGCTTCCTGGAACGCGGCCTCGGTGTCGGCATCGAGATTGGCCAGCATCGATCTCGCGAGGCCGAGGCGGACCTGCGTCAGATCCGCCGGCGCAAGCGCATCGCCACCGGCGATGACGCGGTCGAGCAGCGCGACATCCGCCATGGTCGCAGCCATCGGGCCCGCGGTATCGCGGGTGTGCGAGATTGGCGCGATGCCGTCTTGCGGATAGCGGCCGACCGTCGGGCGCAGCGAGGCGCATCCGTTCAGGGCGGCAGGCACCCGCACCGATCCGCCGGTGTCGGTGCCGAGCCCGCCGGCGACGATCCGCGCGCCGATCGCCGCGCCCGTGCCTGACGAGGAGCCGCCGGCGATCAAAGTGCGATCATAGGCGTTGCGCACGCCGTACTCGGCGCCGGTCTTGAATGCGGTGTTGTAGCCGGAGATGCCGAAGGCGAGCTCGTGCATGCTGGTCTTGCCGATGATGACCGCTCCGGCATCGCGCAGCTTTGTCACGACAGGCGCGTCGGTCTTCGGAATGTAATCCTTCAGCGCCGGTGTGCCTGCGCTACAGGGCAGTCCCGCGACCTCGATATTGTCCTTGATCACGATGGGTACGCCGCCGAGCGGCTTTGTCTTGTCGCCTGCCGCGTCGAACGCGGCCGCGGCCTTCAAGGCGCCGGCTTCGTCCAGGGTGACAAAGGCATTGAGCTCGGCGTTGGCCTTGGCACGGGCCAGGGCTTCCCGGGTGAGTGCGGTGCTCGTGAATGTCCCGGCGGCAAGGCCGGCCGCGGCCTCGGTCAGTGTCAACTGGTCGAAATCCATGATGCATCACCCGATTGCAGGAGGCCATCAGAGCGCCCCTTAAGGAGCAGAGGCTGAAGCGTCCGCGGCGCCGCGTCAACCGGTGGCGTGCATCCTTGCCGGCGATGGCGTGTCCAGTTCGGCGAGCAGCCGCTCGACGTCGGCCTTCACCTTCACAACCGCGATGTCCTTCACCGGGCCATAGCCGCGGATATCCATCGGGCCTTTGGCGATCGCCACGAGATTTGGCAGATGCGCCGCATCGAGCTCGCCCAGCATCCGCTCGATCAGGCCTTCATACCAGGCGATCAATTCACGCTCCGCGCGCCGTTCCGCGGTGTAGCCGAACGGATCGAAAGGCGTTCCGCGCAGTGCTTTCAAGCGCGCGAGCATGGCCAGAGGCACCTGAATCCACTGGCCGAAGGCGCGTTTGCGCGGACGTCCCCGTGCATCGCGCCGCGACTTCAGGAACGGCGGGGCGAGGTGGTACTGAACGCTGAAGCCATTCTCGAATTCGCGCTTCAGCTCGTCGAGAAAGCCGCTTCGCATGTGCAGCCGCGCCACCTCGTACTCGTCCTTGTAGGCCATCAGCTTGAACAGGCCGCGAGCGACGGCCTCGGTCAGCGCCTCACTGTTCAGCTTGGCCTCGGCATTGCGGACCTTTCCCACGATCGCCCGGTAGCGCGCCGCGTAGGCGTCGTTCTGATAGGCCGTGAGGAACTCGGCGCGCCGGGCAATGATCTGGTCGAGCGTCTCGGCTTCAGGTGCCTTGTCCGAGGTCGGCAGAAAATCCGGATCGGCAGCGGCGATCCGGCCCCAGGCAAAGGCCTGCTTGTTGCGCTCGACCGCGACGCCGTTGAGCTCGATCGCGCGGAGCAGCGCCTGCAGCGAAACAGGGACGAGACCGCGCTGCCAGGCAAAGCCCAGCATGATGATGTTGGCGTAGACGGCATCGCCGAGCAGGCGCTCGGCCAGCGCATTGGCACTGAACGTGTCGAGATTGTGCTCGCCGATGACCTGACCGATTGCGCGCAGGCGGCTTGGCGCAGCGAGATCGGCGTCGCGGAAGCGGACCACGTCGCCGGTCGGCATTTCCGCGGTGTTGACGGCGGCACGGGTGCCGCGGCGATATGTGCCTGAGGCCTTGGGCGAGGAGCTGACGACGAGATCGCAGCCGATCAGCGCATCGGCCGCGCCCTGGTCGATGCGAACCTGGTGCAGCGCCTCGGGGCTCGCGGCCAGGCGAATGTAGCTCAGCACAGGCCCGAATTTCTGCGCAAAGCCGGTGAAGTCGAGCACCGAAACGCCGCGGCGTTCCAGATGCGCGGCCATGCCGATCAGCGCGCCGACGGTGATCACGCCGGTGCCGCCGACGCCGGTCACCAAGAGATCGTAGGGCCGCTCGAGCGTTGCGGGCGCGGGCAGGGGTAGCGTGGCGGCGCGGCCGGCCGCATCGATCCGGCTCGCGCTCTTCTTCCGCCGCGTCGCGCCTTCGACCGTGACAAAGCTCGGACAGAAGCCGTTGAGGCAGGAAAAATCCTTGTTGCAGGCCGACAGATTGATCTGCCGCTTGCGGCCGAACGGCGTCTCCTTCGGCTCGACGCTGAGGCAGTTGGATTCGACCGAGCAGTCGCCGCAGCCTTCGCAGACGAGGTCGTTGATGTAGGCGAAGCGCTTGGGATCGGCCATCTGCCCGCGCTTGCGCCGGCGCCGCTTCTCGGTGGCGCAGGTCTGCTGGTAGATCAGCACCGAGACGCCGGGAACCTCGCGCAGCTCGCGCTGCACGGCATCCATCTCCTCACGCGGATGGATGGTCACGCCGGATGGCAGGTCGGCCGGCCTGAATTGCGCGGGATCGTCCGACACCAGGGCGATGCGCTCGACACCCTCGGCGCGGACGCTGTGGGCGATGGCATGGACGCTGACGGGCCCGTCGACCGGCTGGCCGCCGGTCATGGCGACCGCGTCGTTGAACAGGACCTTATAGGTGATGTTGGCCTTGGCCGCGATCGCCTGCCGGATCGCCATCGAGCCGGAATGGTAGTAGGTGCCTTCGCCGAGATTCTGGAACACGTGCTTGCGGCCGGTGAATCGCGATGAAGCAGCCCAGTTCACGCCCTCGCCGCCCATCTGGATCAGTGAGGAAGTCTCGCGGTCCATCCAGCTCGCCATGAAGTGACAGCCGATGCCGGCGAGCGCCTTCGATCCTTCCGGCACTTTGGTCGAGGTGTTGTGCGGACATCCCGAGCAGAAATAGGGCGTGCGCGTCGCGCCGCTGACATTGATCGTGCGCGCGGCCTCCGGCATCAGGGCGGCCACGCGCGCGGCGAGATTGAGACCCGGAAACTTCGGATCGAGCCGGCGCGCGAGCACGTTCGCGAGCGCGCGAGGCGACAATTCGCCGATCCAGGAGATCAGCCGTGCGCCGGTTTCGTCGTGCTTGCCGACCATGCGCTCGGGCTTGCTGCCGGGATAATCGTAAAAATATTCCTTGAACTGGCTCTCGATGATGCCGCGCTTCTCCTCGACCACCAGGATCTCGCGCTTGCCCTTCACGAACTCCATCGCGTCGTGCAGCGCCAGCGGCCAGACCATGCCGACCTTGTAGACGTCGATGCCGAGGCGGCGGCAGGCGGCTTCATCGAGGCCCATCAGCCGCAGGGCTTCCATCAGGTCGAGATGCGCCTTGCCGGTGGTGACGATGCCGTAGGTGGCGTTGGGGATATCGTAGATGTGGCGGTCGATCGGATTGGCCTTGGCAAAGGCGTAGACGGCGTGCTTCTTGGCTTCCAGCCGTTCCTCGATCTGCGGGCCCGGCAAATCGGGCCAGCGATAGTGCAGGCCGCCCGGCGGCGGCGTGAAGTCTGGCGTGCGGAAGAGGCGCGGCGGGCGGAGCGCGACGGAGGCGCCCGATTCCACGATCTCGGAGATCGCCTTGAAGCCGACCCACATGCCGGAGAAGCGGCTCAGCGCGTAGCCATATTCGCCGAACGCCAGATATTCGCCGACGTCCGAGGGGTGCAGCGTCGGCATGAACCAGCTCATGAAGGCGACGTCGGACTGGTGCGGCATCGAGGAGGAGACGCAGCCATGGTCGTCGCCGGCGACCACCAGCACGCCGCCATGCGGCGAGGAGCCATAAGCGTTGCCGTGCTTGAGCGCATCGCCGGACCGATCGACGCCCGGGCCCTTGCCGTACCAGAGCCCGAACACGCCATCGACCTCGCGGTCGCCTTGCGTCTCGACCTGTTGCGAGCCGAGTACAGCTGTCGCCGCGAGGTCCTCGTTCACGGCGGGAAGGAATTCGATGCGGTCCTGCTTGAGCCGCTGCTGGATGCGCCAGAGCTCGAGATCGATGCCACCGAGCGGCGAGCCGCGATAGCCGGAGATGAAGCCGGCGGTGTTGAGCCCGGCTGCACAGTCTCGTCGCGCCTGGTCGAGCGCGATGCGGACGATGGCCTGCGTGCCCGTGAGGAAGACGCGGCCCTCCTCGCGCTCATAGCGATCGGAGAGCTCGTAGGTGTCGAGTGACGGAATGGCGTCCATGGCGGACCTCGCGCGGCATCCTGCCCAGTGATGGAAGGTTATGCCCGGGCCGCTGGTAGGTCTTACCTATTTATCCCTTCTGTTACGGAAATCCGGTAGAATTTTGCATGCAGGCGCCAAATCTGGTAGATCTGCTCGAACTGGAGCCTCCCATGATCGAAGAGCAGGACACCCGCATTCTCGCCCATCTCCAGCGAGATGGCCGCGCCACCAACCAGCAACTCGCCGACGGGGTCGGCATGTCCACCTCGGCCTGCTGGCGGCGGGTGCGGGCGCTGGAGGAGAGCGGCGTCATCCAGGGCTATGCGGCGCTGGTCGCGCGCGAACGGGCAGGCTTTGCGATGTCCGCCATCCTCCACGTCTCGCTGGAGCGGCACGATGCAAAGTTCGTCGATGAATTCGTGGCGAGGGTCACCAAGCGCCGCGAGGTGCTGGAGTGTTTTGCGACCACCGGGGACGCCGATTATCATTTGCGCGTCGTCGTGCAGGACATGGCGGCCTACAACCGCTTCCTCGACGAGTTCATGTTCCGCATCCCCGGCATCCGCTACGTCCGCAGCAACGTGGTGCTGAAGGAGATCAAGACCAGCGTGGCGCTGCCGTTTTGAAGGAGGTGCTACGGCACCGCGATATCAACCTCCCGTAAACCAACACAGGCTGCAAAGTGGTAACTGAACATGCCATTCGTCGGCGGTTCGGCGTCGCAGCGGTATTCCGGTCAGTTTTGTCGCGCTCGTTCGCAGCTCGTTCACTTTGATCGACGGTTTGCGCCGCGCAATAACGACCACTTAGGCGATCGCCGCGCATAAAGGCCCCGGGATAAATAGGCAGAAATGCCCGGGAGCTGAGATCGTGCCGACGACACTCGCGCGCACCTTTGCGGCGTTGAGCGCCATCAATGAAGCGATCCTGTACGCGAGATCGCCGGAGGAGCTGTACCAGAAGGTCTGCGACGCCGGGTTTTCGAGCGGGGATTTTCTGGCCGTTGCCGTCTTCCTGGTCGAGCCGGACGGCCGAAGGCTGCGCTACGCGGCCGGTTGTGGCGATGACATTGCGCGGCTCCGCTCGATCGTGATCACGACGGAAGCCGGGACGCCTGAAGGGTCCGGCGTCGGCGGCGAGGCGTTTCGCGATCAGAAGCTGTGCGTCAGCAACGACTATCTGAACGATCCGCGCTCGCTGGCGTGGCGCGAAGGCGCCGCCAAGGCGCATATCGGTGCGGCCGCGGCGCTGCCGCTGCTCTGCAATGGCAAGAGCGTCGGCGTATTGTATGTGACGCGGAGCGAGGCCAACTCGCTGAACGAGCAGATGGTGTCACTGTTCGAGCGCATGTCGGCGAACATTTCCTACGCGTTGGACAATTTCGCCCGTGAGACCGCGCGGCAGACCAGCGAGCGGGCGACGCGGCGCCTCAACCGCATGTTCGGCGCCATCAGCGCCACCAACGAAGCTATCCTGCGCGCCAAGACCGAGCGGGAGCTATACCAGCTCGTGTGCGACGCTTCGGTCCACAGCGGCAAGTCGCTGGCGACCATCGTGCTACTTCGCGAGCCGGACTCGCACTGGATGAAGCCTGTCGCCGCCACCGGGCAGAACCTCGATCTCGTCACCCAGGCACGCTATTCGGTCGATCCGGACAATCCTTACGGCAAGGGTATCTCGGGCGAGGTGTTCCGGACGCAGAAAGCCATCGTCGAGGACGATCTCGCCAGCCGCACCAGGGGCACGCCGTGGGAGCAGGCCAACGTCAACACCGGCGTCGCCGCCTGCGTGGTCGCGCCGTTGATCAGGCACGGCGAGAGCGTCGGCGTGCTGCTGTTCTTCATCAGCCGGTCCTGGGCCAAGGACGAGGAGATCGTCGCGCTGCTGCTGCGCATGGCCGAGAACGTGTCCTTCGCGATCGAGAATTTCGGCCGCGAGGCCGAGAAAGCCCGGATCTCCGCCGAAGAAGAGTGCCTGGCGCGCATGTATGCGGCGCTCAGCGCCACCAACGAGGCGATCCTGCGGGCACGGTCGCGGGCTGAGCTGTTCGACCTCGTCTGCGAGGCGACCGCAACGGGAGCAAAGTTCACCTCGGCCACCGTCGCGCTGGTCGACCATCAGACCGGGCTGCTGCGCGTCGCCGCCTGCTACGGGCCGAATGCGGATCAGGTTCGCAACTTCACGTTCTCCACCTCCGACCAGGTGCCCGAAGGGCGCGGCTTGACCGGCACCGCGTTTCGCACGCGCCAGCCCGCCGTCAGCAACGACGTGCTCGCCGACGACCGCATTGCGCCCTGGCAGGCCAGCGCCCGCCGCACCGGCATCGCATCCTCCGCGGCCTTGCCGCTGTTCAACGGCGACCGGGTCGAGGGCGTCTTTCTGTTCAACTCCCCGGAGCGCGGCACCTTCACGCCGGAGCTCGTCGAGCTGCTGCGCAGGCTTCAGGCCAACGTCGCCTTCGCGCTCGAAAGCTTCGACCGTGCCGATGAGAAGGCGCGGGCGGACAAGCAGCGCAATCGTCTGAGCGGAATGTTCGAGGCGCTGAGCGCAACCAACGAAGCCATCATGCGCGCCAAGACGCGCGAGGAGTTGTTCGACGCGGCCTGCCAGGCGGCCGTGCTCGGCGACGTGTTCGCCTCGGCGACGATCGGCATCATCGACGAAGCACGCGAAGTCGTCCGCGTCGTTGCCGTCAAGGGACGCTTGCAGGAGCGCATGAGCGGGCGTACCTGCATCATTTCCGCCGACCATCCCGAGGGCCAGGGCATCATCGGCACCTCGCTGCGGACGTGCCGGCCCAGTGTGATGAACGATTATCTGAACGAGCCGCGCTCCGCATATTGGCGCGCGCAGGCCATCGAGGATGGAACGCGGGCTGCGGCGAGCTTCCCGCTTCTGAGAGCGGGACGGGAACCGGTCGGCATTCTGCTCTTCCTCGCACCGGAAGAGAATACGTTCACGCCCGATCTGGTCGAGCTGCTCGGGCGGCTCGCGGAGAACGTCTCCTTCGCACTCGACAATTTCGAGCGCGCCGAGGAGAAGGCCCGCACCGAAGCGCAGAAGGAGCGCCTGACGCGCATGTTCGCGGCGCTGAGCGCGACCAACGAGGCGATCATGCGCGCGAAGTCGCGGGCCGAGCTGTTCGACCTCGTCTGCCTTGCGGCGTCGAACGGCGCCAAGTTCACCTCGACCACGATCGCGCTGGCAAGGGCCGGCAGTGATCGGCTGGAAATCGTAGCGAGCGCGGGCCCGTCCGCCGACACCACCCGTAATGTGCGGCTCTCCGTCGATCCGGAGCGGCCCGAAGGACGTGGGATGAGCGGCACGGCGTTCCGCACGCGCCAGCCCTGCATCAGCAACGACTATCTCAACGACGACCGCGTGAGCGCCTTCCACGCCATCGTGCGCGGCGACGGCGCGCGGTCGGGGGCCGCGTTTCCGCTGATCGCGCATGACCACGCGGTCGGCGTCATGATCTACATGTCCACCGAACCGGCGACCTTCACGCCCGAATTCGTCGACCTGCTGCAGCGCCTCGCCGACAACGTCTCCTTCGCGATGGAGAATTTCGATCGCGCGGACGAGAAGAACAAGGCCGACGAGCGTATCGAATACCTCGCCTCGCACGACAGCCTGACCGACCTGCCGAACCGCGAGACCTTCAACGGGCTCTTGCGCGAGGCGATCGACGCGGCGCAACGCCACGATCACCGCTTTGCGGTGCTGTTCATCGACCTCGACCGCTTCAAGGTCATCAACGATTCGCTGGGTCACGAGGCGGGCGACCTGCTCCTGCTCGAAGTGGCGAACCGCCTGCGCGGCGCCCTGCGGGCGAGCGACGTGGTCGCGCGCCTCGGCGGCGACGAGTTCGTGGTGATCCTTGACCAGTGCGGCGAGATCGAGGACGTCCAGCGCATCGCCACCGGGCTGCTCGCCGCGCTCGCCGAGCCCATGCAGCTGGCCGGCCACGAGTGCCATTCCACCGCCTCGATCGGCATCGCGATGTATCCGGCCAACGGCTCCGACGCGCAGACGCTGACCAAGAACGCCGACATGGCGATGTACCTCGCCAAGGAGGACGGCAAGAACGGCTATCGCTTCTTCTCCAACGAGGTGAAGACGCAGTCGATCGAGCGGCTGTCGCTGGAGAGCGCGCTGCGCCGCGCGCTGGAGCGCGAGCAGTTCTCGCTCAACTACCAGCCCAAGGTGGACATGGCGACGGGTCAGATCACGGGCGTCGAGGCGCTACTGCGCTGGGCGCATCCCGATCTCGGCAACGTCTCGCCGGCACAGTTCATTCCGCTCGCGGAGGAAACCGGGCTGATCGTGCCGATCGGCCGCTGGGTGCTGAAAGAGGCCTGCGCGCAGGCCATGGCCTGGCAGCGCCGCGGCCTGCTGCCGCTGTCGATGGCGGTCAACCTGTCGCCGCGGCAGTTTGCGGACGAGCATCTGTTGCAGGACGTCGACGAGGCGCTGGCGGCCTCCGGCATGTCGCCGGTGCTGCTCCAGCTCGAGGTCACCGAGAGCATGATGATGCGCAATGTCGGCCGCGCGCTCAAGGTGCTCGACTCCATCCAGAGCCGTGGCATCCGTCTCGCCATCGACGATTTCGGCACTGGCTATTCGTCGATGTCGCTGATGAAGCACTTCCCGATCGACACGATCAAGATCGACCGCTCCTTCGTGCGCGACCTGCCGCAGGATTCGGAGGATCAGGCCATCGCGCAGGCGATCATCAGCATGGGCAAGGCCCTCGGCATGACCGTCGTCGCCGAAGGCGTCGAGAACGCCGAGCAGGAGGCATTCTTGCGCGCCCATGGCTGCGACGAGATGCAGGGCTTCCTGATCTCTAAGCCGCTGCCGGCGCGGCAGATGGGCGAGCTGCTGCGGCCCATGGCGCTGCCCGTCGCGCCGCCGCTCCAGCCGGAAGCGACCGGCGAAGACGCAGGCTCAGGGCTGAAACGCGCTGTCGTCTGACGGCTGCGGGTGCAGCTCGCGCACCTCGTGCTCTTCCCCCTCGGACTTGCTCGGAAAGTCCTGGGGACCGGTCAGTGACGTCTGCTCGGTGAACAGCGCGAGAATGGCGCGCGCGCCCTCGGCGAAGCTCGTCCCTTCGCTCACGTTCAACGCGCAGCAGCTTGTTGCGCTCATCGGCTCCTGGTCGTCGACCACGGCCATCGCGGGCCCCCACCACCAGGCGGGCGCGGGCGAACGCTCGTTCTCCGGCACCACATGCCAGCGGACGAACTCCTCCATCACGCGCTCGAATTCCAGGCGGGCAGCCTGATGCATGTGGTCGATGCTCCCGGAATCGCGTCCGACGACGGGTCGACACGCTGATTTGATCGTCACGTCGTTCGGAAAAATCGGCTCGTGCAAGCGAGCCGAACCATGAAAGGCCGACGTCGTCGTCGGCAATGCGGAACGTGCGGCTGCCGGCAATGTGCCGACGCAGCCGCGACAAGTCATTCTAGCCGCTGCAGGGCACGGCAAGCAAGCGATCGGAGCCGCGATTGCCTAACGCGGCCTGAACGGATGCGCCTTCTGATGCCAGGCCCAGGCCGTGCGGACGATCGTCGGTAGGTCGGAGTGACGCGGAACGAAGTTCAGCACCTTTCTTGCAGCAGAGGGATCGGCGACCAGAAAGGTGGGATCGCCGGCGCGGCGCGGCTTGATCGTGTGCGGCACCTCGCGCCCGGTCTCCTGCCTGATGGCGTCGAGGATCTCGCGCACGGAAAAGCCGGAGCCGGTGCCGAGATTGAAGCTGCCGCCGGCATGGCCTTGCTCCAGAAGCCTCAAGGCCGCCACATGCGCCGCCGCAAGGTCCGTGACATGGATGTAGTCGCGGATCGCGGTGCCGTCGGGCGTGTCGTAATCGTCGCCGAACACCGCGAACTCGACATGGCCCTGAAGCGCCATCATCGCGCGGGGAATGAGGTGGGTTTCGTTGTCGCGCAGCTCGCCGATGCCACCGGCCGGATCGGCGCCGCTGGCGTTGAAATAGCGCAGGCAGAACGCGCCGAAGCCATAGGCCGTGCGGTAATCGGCGAGCATGCGCTCGATCATCAATTTCGACGCGCCGTAAGGATTGATCGGCGCGCAAGGAAAGTCTTCCGGTAGCGCCTTGGAATCGGCGTTACCGTAGACGGCGCCGGTCGAGGAGAACACGATGCGATGGCAGCCCGCGTTGCGCATCGCCTGCAGCAGCGACAGCGTGCCCTGGACGTTGTTGATGTAATACTTCTGCGGGTCGGTCATGGATTCCCCGACGAGGCTCGCCGCCGCGAAATGCATCACCGCCGTGATCTTGTGGTCGGCGAAGGCGCGCGCCAGCGCCGCGCCGTCGAGCAGATCGCCCGTCACCAGCGGGCCCGATACGAAGCTGCGATGACCTGTCGAGAGATTGTCATAAACGACGGGCTGATAGCCGGCGGCGGACAATGCACGGCAGGCATGCGAGCCAATATAGCCAGCGCCCCCGGTGACGAGGACGGTCGGTCGGTCGGTCATGTCGTATTCTGCTCTTCTCTTAGCGGAGGGGGCGGTTGCGGCTGAAGAGAAGATAGAGCGCGCGGGGGTTGGTGGTCAAATAACGCCAGAGCAGACGGCGCGGCTCGAGCAGGGTGCGCCAGACCCATTCGAGCCCGATCTTCTGCATCCATTGCGGCGCGCGGGAACGACTGCCTGACAAGAAGTTGAACAATCCGCCGGATGTCTTGATGACGCCAACATTGGTCAGATGCGGCGTGAATTCCTTCACGAATGCCTGTTCGTTGGGCACACCGAGCGCGACCCACAGATAGTCCGGTGCCAGGGCGTTGATCTCCTCGACCTTGGCACGCAGCGCCTCGCCGCGCAGATAGCCGTGGCTGTGCCCGACGATCTTGAGACGTGGATACATTTTCTGGACGTTCGCGACCGCCGCGGCGTTCTCGGCCTCGCTTGCGCCGAACATGTAGAAGGTGCGGCCGGCGGCTTCGGCCTTGCGCGCGACGACGTGGAACAGGTCCGTGGTTGCGACGCGCTCCGGCAGCGGGAACCAGGATTGCAGCTTTGAAGCGGCGACCAGCGGCTGTCCGTCGGCGTTGATCAAATCGGCGGCACGGAACAGCTGCTCGGTCTGCGGCTCGGTCGAGCAGCGCGCCAGCACCTCGCCATTGGCCGAGGTCAGGAACAGCGGACGGCCGATGCGATGGTCGGGATTCGTCGCCTCGATCATGAAATCGGCGGTCTCTTCCAGGTCGATCGCGGCCATGCGAAGTCCGCCGACGGTGATTCTCGGCACCTCGGCAGTTGCTGCCCGTCCGTCGAGGTTGACGCGGCGCTCAAGCATATTGTCTGCCTCGCTGGCGCGTTTGCATTGCAGGGGTGAGCTCGTCGAGCACGACGCCGACGAGCTTGCGCTCGGCCGGGCCGAGCGCGGCTAGGATCTCTTCCAGGCTGTCGTTGACGTCGAGGCTGGTCGGCAGCACGGCCACCAGCGAGTCGATGTCCTCGAGCAGCTTGCGGCCGCCGGCCGCGAGCGGAATGGCCGGGCCGTCGAGGATCACGAGATCATAGCCGCCCGCGGAATGGGCCTGCACAATCGCCTTGTGGATGGCATCGGCGGCTTTGCCGGCGTCGCCTTCGGCGGCCGGCAGCACCGAGATGCCGTTGACCGTCTTGATCTCGCGCGCGTCCTTGCTGCCGATCGAGAGCCAGCCGAGCCTGCTCGGCTCGCTCTTGCCGGGACGGATGACCCTGTTCGTGAGCGAGCGCCCCTGATGGTCGGCATCGATCATCAGCACGCAGGCGCCGTCGCGTGCGGCCGCCAGCGCGAAGTTCAGCGCGGCCACGCTGCGGCCGCTGGTCTTGCCGGTGCCGACGAGCGCAACGACCGGCATCGCCTTGGCGCCGGCGCGCCGCGTCACCGCGGCGCGCATGTCGCGCCAGGCGTTGAGCAAGCTCGTCATGGGAAAGCCGGGGCGCAGCGTCGGCCAACCAAGCCGCGTGAGATCGACGCCGCCGCCGGTGGGAAGTATGGCGCCGAGCGTATGGATGACGTCGGCCTCCTGGAAGCGTGCGATCAGCGGCTTCTCGATCGCTGGCTGCTCGACCATCGAAGGCTGCAGCGGGGGCGCGGCAAGTTCCGGCATGGACGGCGCAGCTTCAGGAGCGCGCGGGGCCTGGCGCGGCTGAGCAACCTCCGCAGCGCGCGGGAGCTCCGGTGCTCGGGACGCCTGCGGCGCCGGCGAGCGCTCACGCCGGGCGGGTGTCGGCGTCGCGGGCGCGGCTGCACCGGCGAAAAGCAAATCTGCCACGACGAACCAGCTCGATGCTGCGATCGCCCCGAAGATGAAGCCGATCATGGCGAACAGGCTCATGGCGGGCGGGAACGAGCGCCGCTGCGGCACCGTCGCCTCGCCGATGATGCGGGCGGCCGAGGTGTTCAGGCTCTCCTGCTCCTCGGTCTCGCGGGAGCGCTTGAGAAAGGACTGATAGACCTCACGGCTTGCGTCGGCCTCGCGCTCGAGCTCGCGCAGGCGCACGGCGGCCTGGCTGAGCTGAACGCTCTGCCGCTTCTGCGCTTCCAGCGCCCGGTTGAGCGAGGCTTCGTAGTCGCGGGCGCGCGTCAAATCGTTCTTGGCGGACTGGGCGAAGCGGTCGATCTCTTCGTTGATGGTGCGCTTGAGGTCCTCGACCTGCTTCTCGGTCTGGCGCAGCGCGGGATGGCGCGGCCCGAGCTCGCTGGCCTGCTCCGCATATTTCTTGCGGGCGTCCGCATATTGCGCGCGCAAATTCGCAATGGTCGGCGATTGCAGCGCCTCCGGAATCGCGCCGGCATCGGCAGCGGTGCGGCGGCTCGCCTCGATCTGGTCGAGCCGCGCCTGCGCGTCCATCGTCGCCGCGCGGGCCGCGGAAAGCCGCTGGTTGCTGGCAGAGAGCTGCTGATCGCTGATCAGCGCATCCTGGGTGCCGACGAAATTGTTCTGGGCCTTGTAGGTCGCCAGCGCGGTCTCGGCGTTACGCAGCCGGTCGCGCAGCTCATTCAGGCGGCTGGAGAGATCGTTGGTGGCGCGCCGTGCCGCCGAAGCCTGCGACTTGCGGGACTCGGCGAGATAGGCATTGGTCAGCGTGTTGGCGAGCATCGCCGCCTTGGCGGGATCCGTCGACCAGACCTCGATGTCGACGATGAAGCTCTTCTCGGTTTTGCGGATCGCGATGTGCTTGTTCAACGCATCGAGCGCCGCGAGCTCCACTTCCCTCTTCTCCGCAGCGGAGGGCGCGCGCGGCTGCAGGCCGATCAGGCCGAGCAGCGACGACATCAGGCTCCGAGCCTCACCGCCTCCGAATTCCGGATCCTTGTCGAGGCCGGCCTGCTGGATCACCTGGAGCAGCACGCTGTTGGAGGTGATCAGGCGCGCCTGGCTCTCCACCACCATGGCCATGCCGGTGACGTCCTGGGCCCGGGGCGTGAGCTCGCGGTCGACGAGCTGAAGCTCGCGCGGGTCGACATAGAGCTGAGCGGTGGCGGTGTAGCGAGGCGTCACGCTCTTGCCGATGGTGACGGCAAGCGCCGCACCGAGCAGGGCGGCCGCGGCGATCGCGACCTTCCGCCGCCAGAGCAGATGGGCGAGCTCCAGCACGTTGAAGCCGGCCTGAGGCTTCCGTTGCTCGGCCTCTGGTCTGGCTCGATCGATCGGCTGGCTATAATCAAGCATGATCCCCAGCTTTCATTCCAAGTGCCGCGGGCTGAGGGGTTACTCTTCGCTTTACGCCACGCACCCGGGATATAGGTGCCCAATCAACGCAACAGGGAAAATTAACCATACTCATTGAGGGACTATTCACCGAAATGGCAAACAAAGCGTTTAAGCGCATGCCATCCCTCGGCGCGTCCCTATGACGCCCGCGATACCCGCCGCTTCCAGGAATTAACGGTTCGTTACCGCGCGCAGCATGGCCGCGAGCCGTCGTTCGTCCGTTGGTGGGCCGCGCACGTGCCATCGCCGTCAGATCCTCCGAAGGATGACGTGATAGTCGCCGCGGCGGACGTCGGTGCCGCGCGGCAGCACGGCATTGAGCACCGCGGCGCCGGCGTCGACCAGGGCCGCAACCAGCGGCTTGCGCCGGCGCATCTCGGGATAGCGCGGACTTTCGACCTCACGACGATAGATCATCTCGAGGCCGTTGGCGGCCGCGAATGCTTCCAGCCGGGGCAGCGTCACCAGCGGATGGAAGAACGTCGGGAACGGCGGCTCGCCCGGCAGGCCGGCGTCCTTGATGCCGCGGATGTGCCGGTAGAACCAGACGTGAAACCAGTGCGGCGAATATTTGGTGACGACCCCGGAGAGCGAGCGCGGATTCGGTGCGCCGATCAGGATCATCCCGCCGCGCCTCAGCGCATCGCGGAAGTTCAGGAGCGCGGCGTCGACATGGGGCAAGTGCTCGATCACGTTGTAGCAGATCACGAGATCGAAAGTGTCGCGGGCGAAGCGGTAGGTCTGGACGTCGCCGAGGATCGACTCGTCGGCGTAGGTGTTGTTGCGGACCTGGTCCTCGTCGATGTCGACCACGGTGACCTTGCTGCGGCTCAGCAATTCCGGTGGCAGAACGCTGCACGAGCCGCCGCCCGCCTCATAAATCGCGAGCCGGCCCTGCGGCAGCTCGCGGCACAGCACGTCGTGGACGGCGAGCAGGCTGTCGCGGGCTTCGCCGGGAACGAGATCATGGAGCGCCTCGGCATATGGTGCAGCCGCGGGGAATTGGATCGCCGTGGCTGTCGCGAAATCGATCGGGGCTGGCTTGTTCATGGATTCTGACCGCGCTTGTTCTATTCAAATTTACAGGAAAAAATGCGCCTGCCCGAAGAGCAAATCCGATGCCGCACCATCTCACCGATCGCAGTGCTTACGGCCCGGTTAATGCGCATGCGCATTAACTACGGTATTGTTCATGTTGGAGCGTTGCCGGCGCATGGACCGCCAATTGCAGCATGACGCGCGGCGAACTTGGTGGCTATGTACCGCGCGGCAGCCGTCCATTTTGAGACGCATCCGTCCCGCGGCGATGTGCCGTCGTGGGACGCGCGATCGAAGCAGGGATTCTTCAATACATCTCGGACATCTAGACCTCATGACATTGATCCCGACAGACCTGTCTGCGGCCCGGATTGCGGCTGCCGTGCGCGATCCCAACCGGGAGATCGTGGCGAGCTCTCGCGTCATCGACCTGTCGGTCGGCATCATCGTCTGTGTTCCCTGCTTCCGTCGTCCGCAACACCTGCGCCTGACGCTGGAGTCGCTCGCGAACCAGCGCACTCCGCGCTCCTTTGCCGTCGTCATGGTCGAGAACGATGCGGTGCGGCGCGAAAGCGCGCCGGTTGCCGCGGAGTTTCTGGCCGCTGGAAGACTCCAGGGCGTCTGCCTCATCGAGAAGCGACAGGGGAATTGCCAGGCGATCAATGCTGCCTTCGAGACGGCGCAGCAGCTGTTTCCCGCCGCTAACCGTTTCCTGATGATCGACGACGACGAGATCGCATCAAGCGACTGGCTCGAGCTGATGGTCCGCACCGCGGAGGCGACCGGCGCCGACGTGGTCGGCGGGCCGGTGCTGCCGGTCTTCGACGACGACAGCAAGCCCTGGCTTTCGCGTCATCCCGCCTTCTGTCCCGCCTACGACTACAGCGGTGCGGTGCCGCTGATCTACGGCTGCGGCAATTGCCTGATCACGCGTGCCGTCTTCGAGCGGTTCGACCGTCCCGCGTTCGACCTGCGCTTCAATTTTCTCGGCGGCGGCGATTGTGATTTCTTCGTGCGGTGCCGTGACGCCGGTATGCTGTTCCACTGGACGGCGGAGGCCGTCATCACCGAGACCGTGCCGCGTAGCCGCACCAGCCTCGGCTGGATCGCAAAGCGCGGCTTGCGCATCGGCGCGATCAATTATCGTGTGCAGTACAAAGCCGCCCCGAGCGCAGCAGCGCGGGCGCGGGTGTTTGCGCAGATGCTGGGCCGCTTGCCGCTGTCGCTGCTTCGCGCCGCCGCCTTGTTGCCGTCGTCGAAAGCCGTCGTCGCGATGCATCCCGTGATGGTTGCGTCTGGCGCCGCCCTGGCGGCCCTCGGCCTCGAGCCGAAGCCTTACGAGGCCTCGAAGATCGCGTCCTGACGCGGCGAGGATTAGATACCGAAACGGGCGAGGGCGACCCGGATTGCCGAGCGCGGCAGCGATTTGAGCGACTGGCGGCCGATCATCGCGAGATAAGCGAACGCCTGGCGATACCTGCCGAAGCGGACCGCTTGCATCGCCGAGTAGGTGACGAGATGAATCTCGGCGGCAAGGCGCAGCCCGGCTGTCATGTGCTCGGGCAATCTCGCCAGGATCAACCCGTCATCGAACACCCGCGCGATGGCCGGGAAGAAGTCCCTCGGCGTCCGGACCGCGGCGTTCATGGTGTTGGCGGTGTGAAGACGATAATCGAGCAGCAACTCCGGCGCGAACGCGAACTCCCCGATCGCAGCGAGGCGGCACCAGCAATGCCAGTCCTCGCAATATTTGAGGGACGTATCGAAGCCGCCGATGGCGCGGAAAGCTTCCGCGCGTGCGAGCGCGATGCCGCCATTGACGATGAAATTGCCGGCGGCGAGCCGCGTCAGCACGTCTCCGGACGGCTTCCGGCGCCCCTTCAACAGGCCGCGCCGGCCGATCTGGCGGCCTTCGCTGTCGATGGTGTTGTAATCGCCATAGACGAGAACGGCGCGCGGCGCGCCACGCGCTGCAGCGAGCAGCGCCGCTACCGCGCCGGGGCGCAGGCGGTCGTCGGCATCGAGGAAGAGCAGCCACTCGCCGCTTGCCTGTCTTGCGCCGAGGTTGCGTGCGGCCGATACGCCCGCGGAATCGTTGCGGAACAAGTGCAGCCGCGGGTCACGCATGCCGCGGACGATCGCAACGGTTTCGTCGTCCGAGCCGTCGTCCACGACGATCACCTCGGTCACCTCGCGCTGCGCCAGAGCGCTGGCGAGCGTTTCGCCGACATAGGCCGCAACGTTCTTGGCCGGAATGATGACCGATACCGGTGTGGTCGAGCCGACCTGAAGCGGAAAGCGCGCCGGCGCTGCCGCGCGGGAGGCGGCTGGCAGTTCGAGAACCTCTTCAGCGGTGATCAAGCTACGGCTCGCCTTTAATGATCCGTTAACCAGGACCCATGTGCCGCGCTGGTAACGCGGGCGATCTACAAGTCCAGCGTGCGCGCATGATACTCGCATTGCGCTCGAACCGTTGCCGAGAAGGGCCGTGTGCCGCCGGTTTCGTAGAATAACGTTAAGCCGCTGGCATTAAGCCTGTGGCAAATTTGGAAGAGTGCGGCGGCCTGTCCCGTGCGAGAATACGCATCGGAATGCCGCGGATGGAATCCCGTGCCCGCAAACAGGTTCGAACACGGCCCCGATACGATGATCCTGAACCTCTTTTACGAGGACAAGGATGACCGCTGGTTTCCGGGCGACCGGCATCTGCGTCGCATCGCCCGCCGGTTGTTGCTCGGCGAGCCGCGCATGAGTGGCCAGCTGCGCGTGTTCCTCAATCTCTGTGCGGGGCTCGACCGGCTCGGCATCCGCTACCGCGTCAACGATTACGGTTACATCGCGGAACATCCCGACGAGCTTGCCTGTATCGTCGGGCGCACGTTCCTGCTCGACAAGTTCGTATGGAAGAACCCGATCCTGCTCGGCGCTGCCGCCCACAATCATCCGCTCGACGACCCTGATCTATTCAAGCGCCTGCCGGTGAAGAAGGTCGTGGTGCCTGGTCCCTGGTACGTCGATATGTACCGTCCATACTGGCCCGACACCGAGGCCTGGCCTGTCGGCATCGACACGAATCTCTGGGCGCCGTCGGCTCGAGCCCAAAAGACCGTCGATGTCCTGATCTACGACAAGGTGCACTGGGATCGCGAGCGCTACGCGCCGGAGATGATCGAGCCCGTGCGCGCCCGGCTCGTCAGGGAAGGCCGCTCGTTCACGGAGCTGCGCTACGGCAGCTACAAGGAGGCAGATTATCAGGCTGCGCTCGCGCGTTCGCGCGCGATGATCTTCCTGTGCCAGAGCGAGAGCCAGGGCATCGCCTATCAGCAGGCCTTGTCGTGCGGCGTCCCGGTGTTTGCCTGGGATCCGGGCGGGCCATGGCGCGACCGCGATTATTATCCGCACCGCGTGCAGTTCGCGCCGGTGTCGTCAGTGCCGTACTGGGACGAACGCTGCGGCGTCAAGTTCACCGACATCGCCGGCTTCGAGGCGGGCTGGGACAATTTCTGGGCCGGGTGCACCGCGGGCGCGTTCGATCCGCGCGGCTACATCCTGGACAATCTCACGCTGGAGCAACGGGCGCTGCAATATTACGAGATCGCGCGGAGCATCATGCGGCAGCCCGCGATGTCGCAGACCTCCGCAAGGCCCGTTGACGAAGCCTCGGAAGGGTTGAGCCGCGACCCCAAGCTTCGCCGGCGTTACCAAATGTCTTGAGCCATGGACCGCAGTGCCGCCAACATGACCGACGTCGAGGCCCGTTCGTTCGGCTATATCCTGCGTGATCGCCTCGCAGGGCTCGATGCCGTGCAGGTGGCGCGCTGCCTCGTCGCGGTCGGGGCGCTGCTGCTGGTGCTGGTGACACTCGATCCGTTCCCGGACCTGCGCAATCCCGACGTCACCATGATCGTCGGCGGACGAATGGCGCTGACCTATATCGCCTGGGGCCTGCTGGCTGCGGTCGCTATCCTGTGTGTCGCTGCCACCGATGCGCCCGCGCTGAAGAGCCTGGTGACGCCGCTGCATCTCTGCCTGCTGGGCTGGCTTGTGATCAACATCGTGTTCTCCGAAAGCCGCGGCGTTTCGATGCAGCGATTCGTGCTCACGGTCAGCGTGACGTCGCTCGCCATCGTGTTGCCGTTGCTGCCGCCGACGCGGCGCAGCTTCAACCTTTGCCTGGGCGGCGCCGCGCTCGTGCTGCTCGCGCTGTGCTATCTCGGCGTCTTCCTCGCGCCGCAATATGCGGTCCACACGGCGCTCGACGTCACCGAGCCGCAGCTTGCCGGCGACTGGCGCGGCAGCTTTGGCCACAAGAACATCGCCTCCGCCGTGATGACCATCCTGGTCTATGTCGGCATCTACCTGTCCGCCGTCGGCTCGTTCGTGATGGGGCCTGTGATCGCCGTGCTGGCCGGCACCTTCCTGATCTTCACCGGCGGCAAGACGTCCTCGGTGCTGTGCCTTGCGATCTACGTGCTCGCTTCGCTGGTCTATGTCACGCCAAGCCTGTGGCTGAAGCGGCTCATCTGCTTCGTGCCGCTGATTGCGATGAACCTGTTGACCGTCGGCAGTGTCGTCAGTCCGGTGCTGGCGGAGATGACACGGCTGCTTCCGCTCGATCCCACCTTCACCGGGCGCTCCGCGATCTGGGATTTCGCGCTCGCGGCCGTCGCCGAGAAGCCGATCATCGGCCACGGCTATTCTGCGTTCTGGGACGACGTGAGTGCGCGGGCCACCGCGGAAGGAGCCGAATGGGCGACATCGGCGGCGCACAGCCACAATAGCTACCTCGATCTCGCGGTCACGATCGGTCTGCCGGGGCTGCTGCTGGTGATCCTCATCTTCGTGCTCGCCCCGCTCCGCAATTTCCAGACAGCGCAGGCTCACAGCCGCAGTGGCGCACTGGCCAAGCTGTTCCTGACCGTGTGGCTGTTCGGCCTGTACTACGGTGCCACCGAGACCTTCCTGCTCGAACGACAGAATCCGATCTGGTTCATGTTCGCGCTGGCGGTGGCCGGCCTGCACTTCCTGGCGAGGTTCCAATGCATCGAGCAGACCGAGCCCCGCGCATGACCTTCCTCAGCGTTGATCAGCCCGACGATTTTGCGTCCAGCGCGTCGGCCATTGCGGTCGATTTCCTGCGTGACTGGCGGCACGCGGCCTCGCGCCTGAGCGCCGGGCACCGCACCGCCTTCCAGCATGCTAACTGGCTCGGCGCCTGGTACGAGTCGTTTCACGACGTCGGGCCACTGATCGCCGTGATCTCCGATGCTGCCACCGGCAAGGACATCGCAGTCGTGCCGATGATCAGCCATGTCAGGCGCGGCATCCGCATCGTCGAGTTCGCGGACCTCGGCGTCTCCGACAACAACGCACCGATCCTGGCGCTCGATGCCTCGTTGGATGCGGGAACGGCGGACGCGATCAACACGGCGCTGATCGGCGCGTTGCGCGCGCTGCCCGATCGTCTCGATCTGCTCCGCCTGAAGAAGATGCCGGCAGAGGTCGGCGGCAAGCCGAATCCGCTGGTATCGCTCGGCCGGATCGGATCATCCTCGCTCAACGGCAATCTCGTGTTGATGGGCGACGACTATGGCGGCTATCAGGCCGCGATCAAGCGCCTGCAGATGCCGCGCTGCTGGCGGGTCTTCAGCCGTCTTGCCGGTGCGCGGTTCGAGATCGCCCCCGACGTCGGGCGTGCGCACGAGCTGTTGGACGTGATGGATCTCCAGCAGCAGGCACGCATGCAAAAGCTCGGCTCGCGGTTCGTTCTCAACGACGAGACCCATGCGCGATTCTATCGCGAGGTCGTCCGCCGGGGCCTCGCGGGAGGTTATGCCATGGTCTCGGCATTGGTGTGCGAGGAAGGCATTGTCGCCACCGCGCTCGGCGTCAAGCATGGCGCGACCTATGTCCTGCTGCGCATCAGCCATGGCGGCGATCAATGGTCGAGCTGCTCGCCGGGTCTGCTCGTCACCGAGCGCACCCTGGCGGCGCTGCATGCGCAAGGCCTGCGCCGTTTCGACCTCAGCATCGGCAATCAGGACTACAAGCGGCGCCTCGGCGCCGAGAGGGTGCCGCTGACCGATGTCAGCGTCGCGCTGTCCTGGCGCGGCCTGCCCTTCGCCTGGCGCGATCACGCCGCGCAGGGCCTTCGGCGCTATCCGAAGCTCGCCTCCCTCGCGGCGAGGGCGATGGGCAAGGGAGCGCGCTGACGCCACGCAGGGTTGCAAGGTCACTCGAACATCGCGCTCGATGTGTTATCGTCGCCGCAATAGCGGAGGCGACATGGAAGACCGTTCGGCCAAATATCGTGCATTCTATGCGCAGTTGATCAGCGCGGCGGCGAAGGCTGCGGACCCTCGCCTCGAGCAGGCCTTTCGGACCGTCAGGCGCGAGCCGTTCGCCGGGCCCGGGCCGTGGTCGATCTGTCTCGGCGGTCATCCCTATGTGGTCACGCCTGACGATGATCCCGCCTTCCTCTATCAGAACGCGCTGTTGGCGCTGGACCCGGCGCGCGGTCTAAACATCGGCATGCCCGGAGCGCACGCCTATTGGCTCAGCGGCTGCGCCGTGAAGGAAGGCGAGACCGTGGTCCAGATCGGCGCCGGCAGCGGCTATTACACCGCCATTCTGGCGTATCTCGTCGGTCCCGGCGGCCGCGTTCACGCCTATGAGATCGATGAACGTCTGGCGGGACTTGCGCGCGATAATCTGAAGGACGTCGCCCATGTGGACGTGCGCGGACGGTCGGGCATCGCGGCGGATCTGCCGGAGGCCGACGTGATCTATGTCTGCGCGGGCGCGGCACAGCCGGCGCCGGAATGGCTCGATGCGCTGCGGCCCGGCGGGCGGCTGGTGTTTCCGCTCGCGCCCGAAGGCATGTACGGCGGCATGTTGATGATCACGCGGCCGGATGACGGTGAAATCTGGCCGGCGAAATTCCTCAGTCGCGCCCAATTCATCGGCTGCGCGGGATTGCAGGATGCCGAGGCCGGCCGGCGATTGGGCGAAGCGTTCACGAAAGGTTGGGAAGGGGTGCAGTCGTTGCGGAGAGAGGGCGTCCCCGACGAGACATGCTGGTTTGCCGGCGAGGGCTGGTGGCTTTCGACGGCGCCCGCACCTCTACCGACGGAGCCGGTTCGGCCTCACGCCGACATCACGCAGATTTAGCGGTGACCGTATCCCAATTCCGGATTGGGGCGGCATTCCCCGACTGAGAATGCCGCCCGGGTTGCATCAGCCATGCAGCTTTTTGGCGGTCTCCGCGATCTGGCGGCCCTGATAGCGCGCGCCGGCGAGCTCGTTGGCGCTGGGCTGGCGGCTGCCGTCGCCGCCGGTGATCGTGGTGGCGCCATAGGGCGCACCGCCCGTGACCTCGTCGAGCTTCATCTGGCCGGCAAAGCCGTAATTCATGCCGACCACGACCATGCCGAAATGCAGCAGGTTGGTGATGATCGAGAACAGCGTGGTCTCCTGGCCGCCGTGCTGGGTCGCGGTGGCCGTGAAGGCACCGCCGACCTTGCCGTGCAGCGCGCCCTTGGCCCAGAGCCCGCCGGCCTGGTCGAGGAAGTTCGCCATCTGCGAGGCCATGCGGCCGAAGCGGGTGCCGGTGCCGACGATGATCGCGTCGTAATTGGCGAGGTCCTCGATCTTGGCGACCGGCGCGGCCTGGTCGAGCTTGTAATAGGAGGCTTTCGCGACCTCGGCCGGCACCAGCTCGGGCACGCGCTTGATGTCAACGGTCGCGCCGGCCTCGCGCGCGCCTTCGGCGACGGCATTCGCCATCGCTTCGATATGGCCATAGGCGGAATAATAGAGGACAAGAACTTTGGTCATGGTGGTCTCCGTTGGGATTGGGTGAGGTGATTGGTTGCTTGATCGTCACGCCGCGTCGACGAGCACGAGCTCGGAATCTTCGAGCGCCGTGATCTTCAGCTTGGCCTCGTCGCGGATCGCGGCGCCGTCGCGGGCATTGACGCGGACGCCGTTGATCTCGACAACGCCTGCCGCCGGCACCAGGTAGAGATGCCGCGACGTCTGCGGCTCATACTCCGCGCTCTCGCCCGCCTTCAGCGTGGTGGCGAGCACCCGGGCATCGGCGCGGATCGGCAGTGCGTCCGTGTCGCCCGCAAAGCCGCTTGCGATGGTGACGAGCCTGCCGGAGCGGTCTGCCTTCGGGAACGGTTTTGAGCCCCAGGTCGGCTGTCCGCCGCGCATCGCCGGCTCGATCCAGATCTGGAAGATCCGCGTCCTGGTCGGCTCGAGATTGTACTCGGAGTGACGGATGCCGCTGCCGGCGCTCATCACCTGCACGTCGCCCGCTTCGGTGCGGCCCTCGTTGCCGAGGCTGTCCTGATGGGTGATCGCGCCCTCGCGCACATAGGTGATGATCTCCATGTTGGCGTGGGGATGGGCGGGAAAGCCGGTGTTCGGCGCGATCTCGTCGTCATTCCACACCCGCAAGGCGCCGTGGCCCATGTTGTTCGGGTCGTAATGGCCAGCGAACGAGAAATGATGCTTGGCCTTGAGCCAGCCGTGATCGGCGCCGCCGAGCTTCGCGAAAGGTCTGAGTTCGATCATCTGTGCAATTCCTTGATGTCCCGATTGATCTGTTGGATAAGCCTTCGCCTGTGGTATAGAAATAGAAACTGTTGAAACGCATTGTTTCTCTAAATGCCCCATCAGGATCGACTGCCATGGCAAAGCTCCCAGACTTCGAAGCGCTCGCGATCTTCGCCAAAGTCGTGGAGCTGCGATCTTTTGCGGGGGCTGCGAGCGAGCTTGGGATGTCAAAGGCCACGGTGTCCAAGGCGGTCACGCGATTGGAGGAGCGGCTCGGCGCGCGGCTGTTCAACCGCACCTCGCGCCGGCTCGCGCTGACCGATGCCGGCCACAAGCTCGCCGAACGCGCGACGCGCCTCTTGGCCGACGGCGAGGCCGCCGAGAACGAGGCGCTGGCGCAGTCGGTGGCGCCGCGCGGCCTGGTGCGGCTCGCCGTTCCCATGACGTTCGGTATCAAGGCCGTGGCGCCGCTGCTGCCCGAGTTCTTCCAGGCCTATCCGGAAGTCTCCGTCGATCTGCATTTGAGCGATGCGACCGTCGACCTGATCGGCGAAGGTTTCGACATGGCGGTGCGGATCGCGCGGCTGCCGGACTCTTCGCTGATCGCGCGGCGGCTCTTCACCATGCCGCGGTACACGGTCGCCGCGCCGTCCTATCTCAAGAAGCATGGCCGGCCGACGCACCCGATGCATCTCGCCGCACACAAATGCTTCAGCTACGCCTATCTCTCCACGCCCAACGCCTGGCACTACACCAATTCGGCCGGCGAGCAGGCCAGCGTGCGCCCGGGCGGCCAGCTTCGCGTCAACAACGGCGAAGCCGTGATGCCGGCGTTGATCGCGGGGCTCGGCATCGCCGAGCTGCCGGAATTCATCGTCGGTGAGGCGATCTCGTCGGGCGAGGTCGAAGTCATCCTGAAGGACTGGAAGCAGGCGGAAGGCGCCGTGCACCTCGTGACCCCGCCAGGCGGCCCCCGCCCCGCGCGCGTCGAAGCGCTCGCCGATTTCCTCGCAGCCAAGCTGCCGGGCACGTGCAAGCGCCGGCCGAAGAAAGGTGTGAAGGCAGGGTAACTGTCGTCCCGGACAAGCGCGCCCAAAGCGCGCGCGCCGATCCGGGACCCATAGCCACAGGCAGTGTGGCTATGGGGACTCGGAGTGACCTGCTTCGCGCAACGAAAGCGCCCTGTGGTTATGGATCCCGGATCTGCGCTGACGCTTGTCCGGGATGACCGCTCGAAGCGTGCCCACCAACTGCTACGACACCTTCACGCCATGGACCGCGACAACGCGCAGGCTCGGCTTCAGCGTCCCCTCCAATTGTGCCTTCAATTCGTGAACGCGTGGGTCGCTCGACCGCGCCGCGCATACCCCATATTGATGGACGGATCGCGCCAGCGCGCGCCGCGCTTCCGGCGTTTTCGTCAATTCGGGCGTCGAAAGCCGCAACACGATCGCCGCGAGATTCACCAGCATCTCGTCCAAGGCGAGGTCGATGGTTCCAAGATTGTGCATCACTCACTCCCTGGAAGGCCAACGGCGGCTCCGCGTCGGCGTTCCTGGCCACCCCGGACATGGCTAACGCCTGGTAAACGACTTGTCCTTGCCGGTCGCCACGTTAGGCTGGCGAAACAAGAAAATCAGGGAGGGACCACCATGGATCGACGCGATCTCTTGCGCGCCGCTGCGGCATTGCCGTTGCTGCGGGCTGCCTGGCCGGACATTGCCTTCGCGCAAACCTATCCGGCGCGCAACATCACCATGATCGTGCCGTTCCCGGCCGGCGGACAGGCCGATCTCGCTGCGCGACCGGTCGCGACGGCGTTGGAGCGAATTCTCGGCAAGCCCGTGATCGTCGACAACCGGGCGGGAGGCGGCGGCGGATCGGTCGGCAATGCCGCGGCCGCGCGTGCTGAGCCCGACGGTTACACGCTGCTGATGACGCTGTCCTCGCTCGCGGTGCTCCCCGAGGCCGACCGGCTGTTCGACCGACCCGTCGCCTACGAGGTCTCGCAGTTCATGCCGATCGCGCGCGTGCTCGCCGATCCCACGCTGCTCGCGGTGCCGGCCTCGGCGCCCTGGAGAACCGCGCAGGATTTCGTCGATGATGCGAAGAAGCGGCCGGGCCAGATCGCCTATGGCTCGTCCGGGCCGTACGGCACGCTGCATGTGGCCATGGAGATGTTCGCGAGCAGCGCGGGCATCAAGCTGCTGCACGTGCCGTTCCGCGGCGCAGGTCCTGCGCTGACCGCGATCCTCGGCGGCACCGTGCAGGCGATCGCCGCCGCACCCGGCACGCTGAAGCCGCAGGTCGACGACGGCAGGCTGCGCGTGCTCGGCAATTGCGGCGCGCAGCGCATCGCCAGCTTCCCAGACCTGCCGACCTTCCAGGAGCTCGGCTACAAGGATGTCGAGTTTTACATCTGGGCCGGGCTGTTCGCGCAGAGCGCTCTTCCCGCTCCGATCGCGACCCGCCTGCGCGAGGCGATGGCACAGGTGATGGCGAGTCCCGACGTCCTCAAGGCGTTCGAGACCTCGGGCAGTCTCGTCGCCTATCAGGACGCGCCGGCCTTCGCGCAGTTCATCGCCGCCGACAGCGCGCGCCTGATTGCGGCGGTGAAGAAGATCGGCAAGGTGGAGTAGGGCGAGATTCAGAATTCGCTGCGGACCAGGCCGCGCAGCGTGTGACGGTCGTATCCCGGCGCGAACGCGCCCTCGTACGAGGCCTTGAACGATGTCGCGGTCGTCAGATCCCACCGGATTTCGGCGCCGGCGAGCGCCACCGTGCGCGCGCGCTCGACGCCGGTGATCGCGAACGGAATGCCGGGTGCGCCTTCCAGCGCCGCCGTCGCGGTTGCCGCGCTGCCGGTAAACTCATGACGAACGGCAATGGTCGCGCCGAACTGTGCCGCGTGGCCATTCGGCATCATCATGCGCTGGCTACCACGCAGGCCGACCGTGCCATAGCCGAGATCGAAACTGCCGCCCCGCACCAGCTGATTCACCCCCGGCGCACCGGCCTCAGAAAGACTTCCCTGGCGTGTCGCGTACCAGTCGGCCTTGGCAAAGGGCTCGGCAACAAGACCCCATCCTGTCTGGAACGGCCGCGAGATGCCGAGCGAAGCGGCAAAGGTGTTTGCGCGCGAGGCGGCGGTCGCCGTTTCGCCGAGGAACGCGATCGTGCGCGAGGAGTCGAGTGCCGCAAAGGAATAGCTGATGGCGGACGCGAGATTGAAGCCGCCGGCTTCGCCGCGCGCGTAGAGGCCGGCATGTCCGGCATTGGCCTCGATACGGTCGGCGCGGCCCGCCATGCGCAGCTGGCCGGTCGATGCGCCGACCGCAAGGCCTGCCGTAAAGCCCGGCATGTGCCAGAGGTCGGCGCCGAGCGCGGCGCCGGCGATGGTCGTGTTGGTTCCGAAGGCAATGTCGCTCGCGGCCACCTTGTCCCAATTGCCATAGCCGCCAAACCAGACGCTCTGCATCGGCGCCGCGCGGCGGCGGCTCAGCGCCTTGCCGATCGGGTCCGTGGGCTCCGGCGCATAGGCGGACGCGGTCATCCGAACGGTCTCGCCGCGCGATTGCGTTCCGGCATTCCACATGAAGCTCTGGAACATGTCGGCTTGATCCGCGACGAAGCGGCGTCCATCGGCGTGGATTTGTCCGGCCAGGTCGTCGAGGCCGGCCTTGACGCCTGGCGTATTGAGCGCGGCGAGTGTGTTGATCGCAGTGGCCAGCGGTCCCGATGCGCCGCCGAACTGTGCCTGGTCGAGTGCGCCGGCCACCGCGGCCTGGTTCGGCGTCAGCCCCGACAACGTTCCGAAGCCGCCGATCTGCTGCAGCAGGAAATAGACGTTGTTGGCGTCATAGCTGAGCTGCCCTGTGACCAGCGGGCTGCCGGAGCTCGTGAGCGTTGCGAACGTGCCGCTGACGCCGCCGGCCGCCGAGAGGATGGTGTATTGCGTATTGGCGATAAAGCCTGCGCCGAGCGGCACGATCTGCGCCGTGCCGCCGTTGAGCGTCGCGGTGCCCGTTGCCGCGATCTTGTCGGACTGGCCGGCGGGGTTGATCTCGACCTGGAAGGTCGAGCCGGCATTGAAGGCGACGTTGCCGTTGACGTTGAGCGTCCCGATCGAATTGCCGGGCGCGACCATGCCGCCATTGTTGACGACGATTCCGCCGACGGTGCCGGTGCCGCCGAGATAGCCGCCATTGATCGTGACGACCGAGGGCAATGTGCCGTTCACGATCAGCCCGCCCGCGTCCACTGTCGTCGCGCCGTTGAAGGCGGTGGTGCCGGTCAGCGTCCAGACGGAGTTGCCGTTCTTCTTCAGTTGCTCGAACTCGTCATATTGCAGGCCGGGGCCGAGATTGCCGAGGTCGAACGTGGCGCTGCCAATGCTGCCGAAGTTCAGCGTGTCGGTACCGCTCCCGCCGCGAACATTCCCGGTGATCGTCGCCCCCGGAGCGAGGCCGAGCTGATCATCGCCGCCATTCAGCTCGATCGCTCCGCTGCCGCCGCCCGAGATGGTGCCGGCGTTGAAGATGGTGTCGCTGCCGGAAGAGCCCTGGATGGCGAGGAAGAAGCCGCCGGAGATCGTGCCGCCATTGACGAGCGAATTGCCGCCGGCGATGAATTGCACGCCGGTATGGCCGCCGCCGATCGATCCGCTGTCATAGACGAGGACGACATTGCCGCTCGATGTCCCGCTGATCCGGAGTCCCGTCGTGTTTGCGCCGGTGCCGACGGCCGCCCCGCGAATGTTGAGGAGGTTGTCGTTCGAATTGTCGATGACGATGGCTGCTTCGGCGTTGCCCGTACCCTCCGCGATCGCACCGGCGGCGACCGTCACATTGTTGTGGGTCGATCCGTTGGAGAGCAGGACCGCTCCGCTGTAGGTCGAGGCTGTCGCCTGATTGTTGACGGTGACATGCGAGGCGATGGTGCCGTCGAAAACGATCGCAGGTATGCCGGCGCCGGGCAGCAGCGATGTCGTCGTGCCGTCGCCGACATTGACGGTGACGTTGGTGCCGCCGGTGGCGTTGATGTGATCGGTGTTGCCGAGGCCGGTGCAGGTCGCGACATCACCCGAATTGAGCGCGCCGATCGTGCCGGTGCCTGCCACGGTGCAGGCGGCGCGCGCCGGGCTGGACGTCAGGACCGGGAAGGCAAGCACGAGGGGCGCCAGCGCGGTGGTGACCAGCAGCTTGCGGCGAAAGATTGCGGCCGTGGCGACGTTTTGCGCACAGACCGGTCTTGCAGTCGGCATCGACATTCCCCTCATTGCAGCCCATTGCTAGCGGGAACGCCGTCATGCTTCTTGGCGTCAGGCGAAATGCCTTATGGCGAAAGGCGCAAGGCGCCGGTTTGCTTCTGCCCTGTTGCTGGGGCGCCACTGACCAAGGCGTCAGCGGGAGCTGCCATGGTTCCAGTCGCGCTTTTCACATTTTGTTGTTGGTCCAGAACAAGCTCGCGTCTCATTGATTGAAGAGAATTCGAGAGACTTGGGAAGGATCTGGACATGCGAACAGAGCGGATCGCGCTAGGTGTGGCGCTTGCGGTCGGCGGCATCATGGCGCACAGCACTGCATCCGCGCAGGAATACCGCGGCACGATGGAACAGCAGATGGCATGTACACCTGATGTGTGGCGCCTGTGCAGCGATCAGATTCCCGATGTGAACCGCATTGTGGCCTGCTTGCAGCAGAACACGCCGCAGCTCTCGAGCGGCTGCCGCGCGGTATTCCAATCCAACAATCAGATGCCGCCGCAGCAACAGGTTCCGCGCGGTCGCGCCGCGCCGCCGCCACGCTACATTGCTCCGCCGCCTCCACAGCGGCCTTACGACGAGGACGAATAGCGCCGCTCAGGGCCTGTGCTCGCAGACGTCGACCCATTCGGCCGAGGTCAGCTCGGCCATCCGCTCCGGCGTGATGCGCACCGCGCTATGGGTCGAGCCCGCGGCCCGCACCACCACGTCGAACGCCTTCAGCGAGACGTCGCAATAGATCGGCAGCGGAGATTTCAGCCCGAACGGGCAGACGCCGCCGACCTCGTGGCCGGTGATCTCGGCGACCTCCTCCAGCCCCAGCATCTTCGGCTTGCCGCCGAACTGCGCCTTCACCTTCTTGTTGTCCATGCGCGAGGTGCCGCTCGCGACGATCAGAATCACGCGCTCGCCGATCCGCAAGCTCAGCGTCTTGGCGATCCGTCCGGGCTCGACGCCATAGGCTTCGGCCGCCAGCGCCACGGTCGCGGAGCTGATCGGGGATTCGATGACGGAGATGTCGGGGGCTTTCTCGGCGAAGAAGGCGCGTACGGATTCCAGGCTCATTCCGGGTAGCTCATTCCAATCTCATAGGCGGGCGGCGACCGCTCAAGCGATTCCCGGCAGCTCGGACAGCGCGCGGACACGATGGTCTGGTGCGAAGCCAAGCTCGTCCATCTGGGTGCGGATCGCCTTGAACATGGTGAGCGGTGCCACGAGTTCGGTCTCGACGCAAGCTAGCGCCATGGCTTCCGGCGTCACCCGCTCGATCCAGGCAACCTTCAGTCCGAACGATTTCGCCCCGGCGGCGTCCCAGGGATTGGAGGAGACGAACAGAACCTCATCAGGCGCGGTGCCGAGCACCTCGCCGATCAGCTCATAGGCCTGTGGGCTCGGCTTGAAGATCTTCTTCGCGTCGACGCTGATGGTCGCATCGAGCAGGCGGTCGAGCCCGGAATTGCGCACCAGCGCATTGAGCATGTCCGGGCTGCCGTTGGAGAGGATGGCGAGCTTGCGCGGTCTTAAGGTCGCGAGCGCTTCCGTCGCATCAGGATAGAGATCGAGATGCAGATACTTCTGGATGACGCGCTCGAACGTCTCGTTCTCGTAGGCCAGCCCGAGCACACGCAGCGTATAGGCGAGCGAGTCGCGGGTGACGACGGCAAAATCCTGGTAAGCTTGCATCAGCGAGCGCAGCCAGGTGTATTCGAGCTGCTTGATGCGCCAGACCTGCGTGATGATCTCGCCGTACCCGGGAAACGCGTCCTCGGTGACGTCAGCGACCGACTGGATGTCGTAGAGCGTTCCGTAGGCGTCGAAGACGACGGCTTTGATGGGCATTGGTTGTCCTTCCGGGCCGCTGTGGTCGCAAGAACTCCGATTGGGGCGTGGTATAATTCGTCAGCTTACCAGAGCAAAGCGGAAGTCTGCTACTGCAGGTGTGATCGGCAGCTTGTGCCGTCCCCATCGGCCTTTGGCCATCGCGAGCAAGTCTGGCCATCGTGCCTCGAGGGCCGGCTCTGAGTGGGAGACCGGATCAAAAGGATATCCTGAAAGACCGCAGCATTGCGCAAAGTGCTACCCGTAGCGCACGAGTGGCAATCTGCGTGCGTAACCCACCGCAGAACAGAACGCCCTTTACACGATCGAGCTAGCCATATAGCGTCCGTGTACAGGTCAGCAAAATGCTCACCTCGAAGCTGCCCATGAAGTAGCGACTTCCGAAGTCGCCGCCAGTCGTTGTAGCAGCAGCTCACGTGCCATCGGAAGGCGCAATCATAACATTGTGTTGATCACAGCGCGTCAGCGTCGCAGGTGCGTCTCTGCGCGCGCTCAAGAAAGGCGACCTTCATGAAACTTCCTGCAATCTTGCAAGGTGAGGCACGGACCCGCTTCCTTCAAGGAATCGCGTTCGGCGCGGTGGCGACCATGGCGATTGGATTCATGTGGGGCGGTTGGGTCACGGGGGAGAACGCCAGAATCATGCGCAATACGGCGGAGACCAGCGGCCGGATGTCCGTTCTGGTCCCGCTTTGCGTCGCTCAGTTTTCAGCCGCAGACGGCGCCCTCGCCAAATTCAAGGCGGCAAGCGCTTACTCCAGAGAGAACGTCGTCAGCGAATTCGTGAAGAATGTGGCATCCACGAACATGGATTACTCGTTTGCGAGGGCTTGTGCCACCGGGATCGAAACTGAGCTCGCAAGCGCAGCAACAAAGAGTTGACGAGCGTGCCCGCAAGCCGCACCGAGGCTGTGCGTAGAAAATACATAGCTGTTCGGTGGAATCGATCCTGAAGAGCGTCATGAGAAAGTAGATCCGTTAAGGGCCAATGCGCCAATTTGGGAACGGAGCAAGAGGGGGCGCGTCGAAGTGCCGTAAAGGCTCGACATAAGCAGGTTGGGCTTCGTACCGCCGCCTTACCGGCGCACATGACCCTAAGCGGGGGCCGACCTGCGGTCTCCACTCATGATCAGATATAATTAAAAGCGGCGGAACGTCGCTTCTAAGTGAATGTTGGTTTCACGGAGACAGAATCTTCGCGAGCAGCGGGACAGTCCCCGTCGCGGCCGGAGCGGTGTACGGGCCAAGATCCTGCGCAAGCGCCTCAAGCTATCGGATGAGCAGTTTAGAAACGTCGTTCGCAGGTCGGGCAGTTCAATCTCAGCCATCATCAAGGAAGCCACCAGTCTGAAGTAGGAGCTTGGGTCGCGCTTGCCTCAGCGCCGACCTGAACAGCGACCGGCCAGAAGCGACCAGGCTGCGACCGTGCCAGAGAGCTGGAAGCAGGCAGCAAGACGAGCTGCCGGCGCCGCCGCGCCAACGAGATCATCCCTGCAGTCAGTTCGAGGTTATCCAGTCGGGGCAGTCGTTGAGCATGAAAATACAAGTTGGCTTTGAAATGACCTACGAGTTCCAGCAAGTCACGCCATTGATCGCTGTCGTCGGTGTGCATTTCACCCGGGCATCCGACATCATTGTGCCCGATTACCTCATCACCGAGCCTTCCGTGCCGATCTCGCCATACCGCGACGGCTTTGGAAACTGGTGCAGTCGGTTCGTTGCGCCACCCGGCCGCATGCGCCTTTCCGCCAACGGTACAGTGCGCGATAGCGGTTTGCCTGATGTGAGCGCGCCTTCCGCCACGCAGTGCGCGGTCGAGGATCTGCCACCTGATACCATCGTCTATCTGCTTGGCAGCCGCTACTGCGAAACCGATCGGCTTTCCGACATCGCATGGAAGCTGTTCGAGAAAGTGGCGCCGGGTTGGCCACGGGTCCAGGCGATCTGCGATTTCGTGCATAATCATATCGCGTTCGGCTACGAGCACGCGCGGGCCACCATGACGGCTTGGGACGCATTCAACGAGGGCAAGGGCGTCTGCCGCGACTATGCGCATCTTGCCATTGCATTCTGCCGTTGCATGAACATTCCAGCACGCTATTGCACCGGCTATCTCGGCGACATCGGGATCCCGCCGCCCCATGCCCCCGGGGACTTTGCAGGATGGTTCGAAGCCTATCTTGACGGCCGCTGGTACACATTCGATGCCCGCAACAACATTCCGCGAATCGGCCGCGTCCTGATCGCGCAAGGCCGCGATGCGGCGGATGTTCCGATCGTCCAAACTTTCGGACCCAACACGCTCCTCAGCTTCAAGGTGTGGACTGATGAACTTGTCTAAAGCGCTCGCCCTGGGCGATTGGGTACCAGGCGGCTGAGATTGATCTCGCTAATTGCTTGGAAGACTGCTACACAGCTTGCATCACCGCGCGCTACGTGGCTGTTATCGGTGACTGAGAGCGTTGCGCTCCCGCCTCAACCCAAGAGAAGGCGGTCAGATGTCAAATTCCGAGAAATTCGACATTAGTGAGTGGCTCGTACCACCTTTGTTGGTGCCCCTCTTCCTCGTACTGCTGATTGCGGTGGCCGCCATTTTTTAGCGGTTCAACCACGTGTCAGACCTCAAACCGGCCGTTGAGCCAGTTCAAGGCAAACAGAAGACCCAAAATGGCAAACACGGCAATCATCAGGGATGCCTACGGGGTTCCGGCAATCTTCGTTGGTTCGAAGACTGGCCGGGACGATGCGCCCTTTGTTTTCGTGAGGGTCGGAGGTGAGGAACGCCGGATGCGGTGGTCCGAATGGGATGCTCTTCCGGCCTGGACCGGCGAGAGCCCCACCTGGGCGAGTAAAACCAAATAGCCACGGAGTGCTCAGCATGAGGATGGTTCGAACAGGCACGGGGACCGCGGCGCTTCTGCTAGCATCGCTACTGGGCCTCTACGCGCCAGCAGCTTTTGCCGCGGAGCCGAATTGCCGTGGGATCGAAAGCACCAGTGCCCGCCTTTCCTGTTACGATGCGGCATTTCCTCCAAAAGCCAGGAAGCCCGCCGAAGCCGGCATCGACTCATCGTCAGGCTACAAGGATCCATTTCTTGCGGAAGAAGCCCGAACGGCCGCGAAGCTCAAGAATATTTGCCGCGGTTGCTGAGTTTCGCTTCCGAACATGCGCGCCAATGAAGAGACCCTGTAAGATGACGAAGGATGCTAGAGATCGCCGGGTGGGCCGCCAACGAAAGCGCGCTCTTCATCTGGCGGGCACGGTCTTGGATGGGAGGGCAGATCACTCTGCGAGCTCCAAGGCCCGGTCGGCCAGAAAGCAGCGGCTGCTTAACGGGCCAGCGGAATTCAAAGAGGTCCGGGTCGATCGTTCGAAGAAGACTTCAAACGACGCTGAGTGATCGAGGTTTGTCACCGCGCATGGTCGCTTCGGCCCGGAGTCATGATGACGCATGGAACATCAGGGTATCAAATACACGGTGGTCCAAACGATCAACCCGCCCGGATGGAAATGGTCGTTCGAGCGAGACGGTCGCTCACCCCGAACGGGAATTGCCTTCAATCGAGCGGAGGCTGTCAGCGCAGCTGAACGAGCGATCAGCCGGTCGCTCAGAGATCAGCAACGCCAATAGAAGCGCTGAGTTTGCAGCTCCTGCTTCCGTTTGAATTTGGTCTTCCGTCCTCGTCACATTGCCTCCCGACGTCGGCGTCACCTTCCAGCAATTCGCAACAGTTCCTGCCAGGAATCGAACAAAAGCCTCGCTATTCGGCAGATAAGGGCGCACTGTCTCACGACCATCGAGCGGCCCCTAGCATCTATCGGTGGTGTGAACGCAAGTTGCGCTCCCGCTCAACCCCGCAGCGGAGCGTCAAACATGCCGGTCCAACGGTCCTCAGGACAATCCTCGACATTCGAATACCGCCTCGCGCAAGAGGCGATCAACCTGCGCCTACAAGCTGAAGGAATGCCCGCTGGCGTCCGCCCGCACGGAGCTTCTGCGAAAAGCCCGTCAGATCGATGTTGCCGGAGAGATCAACAACTGGCTGACATCGCCGGGACTACAGCCGCCAACTTGAATTTAGGTCTCGCTTTTTGTCCGACGTGATGAACTTCACACGCTGCGCGGAGACCAACCTTTATCGGGATTTACTCTCACCCTCCCGGGGCTGGTAAGCCGCCGCCTGCGTTCTATTTAAGCGGGCGGCGTTTTTGCTTGAGATGGTATGCCATTGGACGCGGCGTCTAGCGGCTGGTCGTGATTTCCATGTGACTTTCTAGGAACGCCGCTGGGAGAACGGCTTTAAGCTTGATGGGCTACTATCGGTGACTGAGAGCTGATTGCTCCCGCCTCCAAGCCGCGGGATGCTCATGTGCCGGACATTGTTCTCGACTTCGGCCAGCGCGCGGCGCAAATCGATCGCCTTCGCGGCCATGCCCTGGTGCTTGTCGAGCTCGACGGGATGTCGGTCATCAGCGGTTCACGTCGGCGCGCTGGGCGTTCGCGAGGTCCACCGAACCGATCGGGCGCAGCTCCGTCGCGCCCCGCACGGCTTCGGACGGCACCGTGATCATGGTGGCGACGCGGCGCCAGACGGCAAACGACAACCCATCGATCATCTCCTCGTCGGTGACGACCTCATAGGGACCTGCTGGCAATTCGCGCGCCATGCCGCGGATGTGGAACGGATGCTTGAATGTGACGATTTCCCGCCGCGAACGGATGGTCATGCGCGCCTGCCTTCCTGCGAGAGCAGCCCCAACGGACACCGGCGATCGCGACCATGCGGTTTAAACAGGCCAATAGCCAGCACTATCGCAGCCACCGGGCGCCCGGCGTTTTGGTCCTCGCCATCGGCGTGATGCAGGCTGCCCTACCTCGTCACCGGAACGAACGAATACGCTACGCCAACTACGGCCGCGGCAGCGCGCTGCGGCTGGCGCGAAAGCTGCTGCTATCAGGGGCGGAGCAGATCTCGGACGACGAGGAGCGCACGCTAGGCCGTCGACCGACGTCGGGGCCGCGTCCAGGTGGCCCGCTCGGCGAAGACCTGGCTGACTTCAGCCATGTGCTCGGTGCCCCACGTGCAGAGCGGCACCAGCGCTTCGGCGAGGCTCTGGCCCAGAGGCGTGAGGCTATAGTCCACCCGCGGCGGTACCTCCTTGTAGTCGGTCCGCTTCACCAGGCCATCGGCCTCCAGCTCCTTGAGCTGCTGGATCAGCACCTTGTCGCTGACGTCGCGTATGGCGCGCCGGAGCTCGCCGTAACGGGTCGGTCCGTCCTGGGCGACGAAGTACAGGATCAGCGGCTTCCACTTGCCCGAGACGACCCGCAGCGTCGCGTCCAGGCCGCACGTGAAGCCGGGCAGATTCGGCGTGCAGCTCTGGACGTCTGCTTGAGCTTGCGCCGGCGGGGAGATGAGGTCTGAACGATCTGACGACATTTTTTGGGTACTTACCAAAAGGTGCATACTTGTCCATAGGTGGGTACGCCGCCAGCTCAGTGCAACCTCAATGAAGGGAGCACATCATGAGCAGACTACAAGGCAAGACGGCGGTGGTGACGGGCGGTGGAACCGGGATCGGGTTTGGGGCCGCCAAACGGTTCGCCGATGAAGGCGCGTTCGTCTACATCTTCGGGCGGCGGCAGGAGCAGCTCGACGTTGCGCTCGCGCAGCTGGGGTCCTCGGCCCGCGCCGTCAGGGGATCGGTCACCGATCTGTCCGACCTCGACCGGCTGTACGCGACGGTGAAAGCCGAACGCGGCAACGTCGACGTCCTGTTCGCCAATGCCGGGACCGGCGCGTTTGCGCCGCTCGGCCAGATCACGCCCGAGCATTACGATCAGATCTTCGACGTCAATGTGAAAGGGTTGGTGTTCACCGTGCAGAAGGCCCTGCCGCTGATGCGGAGGGGATCGTCGATCATCCTGACCGGCTCGAGCACGGGCGTGATGGGAACGCCGCAGTTCAGCATCTACAGCGCGACCAAGGCGGCGATCCGCAATCTCGCGCGCAGCTGGGCGCTGGACCTGCGCGGCACGGGCATCCGCGTCAACGTGCTGTCGCCGGGCCCGACCAAGACGGAGCTGGCGCTGGAGGTCGTGGGCGAGGAAGCCTTCGATGCACTCGGCAGCGCGACGCCCATCGGGCGCGTCGGTGACCCCAGCGAGACCGGGGCAGTGGCCGCCTTCCTGGCGTCCTCGGACAGCAGCTACATGACCGGCGGCGAGGTCTTTGTCGATGGAGGCCTCGCGCAGGTCTAGCGTCGTGTGCTGGAGGGCTTCGGTCGCCCGAAGCTCTCCAGCACAGCATCTCTTCATCCTTCCAGGTCCCAGCAAATTGATGGAAAGGCACGTCGATTGGGACGCATTGATCCATCTCAAAGCACGCGGAGGCCATCGACCTAGCTCTCTCCAATGAGTTTGGTCAGGTCTCTGCGGGAGCCCCATGTTCGAGATGTTGCAATTCGTCGCGAGCAACGACCCAGTTCAGCTTTTCCTTGCCGTGCTGATCTTCGATATTCCCCGCTTCACGCTTTCGCTGTTGTCGCTCGCGCTCTTTGGCATGCGCAAATCCCCAACTGACGCTCCGCCTGCCGGGCGCCCCGCGGTTAGCGTCATAATCCCCACTTTCAACGGCGGTTTCGGTCTAGAGCCGACGATTGCATCGCTGCGCCGGCAGACCCTGCAACCGGTGGAAATCATTGTCGTGGACGACGGTTCGACCGATCAGACGCGTGCCATTGCCGAACAGGCGCGTGCACTCGGGCTTATAGACATGGTGATCTGCCACGGCACCCGTTGCGGTCGTAGCCCGGCGATCAATGCCGGTGCGCGATTTGCGAGCGGAGAGCTCATTCTGACCGTCGATGCCGACACGGTTTTCGAGCCCACCGCGGTGGAACGGCTAGCGAACGCATTTCGCGATCCCCGCGTCGGTGGCGCGAGTTGCAACATTGCCATCAGCAATGAACGCGACTCGCTATGGACCGGGCTGCAAAGCGCAGAGTACCTGATGTCGATCAGCGCCGGCCGTTCCATCTTGGACGTCGCCGGTGCCATCGCTTGCCTATCCGGCGCCTGCTCGATGTATCGCCGCGAGACGTTCCTGTGCAATGGTGGGGTCGATGTCGGTCCCGGCGAAGACCTGGAGTATAGCTTGCGCCTTCGTCGCCTTGGCTATCTCGTTCGCTTCGTCCCGGACGCTTGGGCCGAGACGAACGGCCCAGCGAGCGGCATAGGCTTGCTGCGCCAACGCGCGCGATGGGATCGAGATGCGCTGAGAATCCGTTTCATGATGTACGGTGAATTGAGTCTCTTCCACCCGCTGGAGCGCTTGCCGGACACGATGCAGAGGTTGGACTTCATCGTCTTCGATCTCGTCCCGACGCTGACATTGCCGTTCTACCTGGTCTACGTCGTTCTGCTGTTTGGACCGAATGCCCCCTTATTTCTCGCCGCGATCTATGTGTCGCTTCTCTGGATCTCGTTCTTCAACATGGCGCTTGCATTCGTCATGTTCAATCGATCCCTCGGCTTCTTTGCTCTGGGTGCATCGCTGATCTTTCCCTTCTATCAAGGTGTCTATCTGAAATGCGCTCGGTTCATTTCCTATTCGTCGGAGATCATGTTCGCGACGTCGCGCCGGGACGACTTCGTGCCGCCGCGGGTTCGTCGGGTACTTCTGGGCGATCGCGGTTGAGGGAAGAACCATGGACATCAAGATCAATCGGCTCAATCCCAACGTTCCCGATCCGATCGAAAGCCGCCGGCGCGCGGCGGGCCGTGTCGTCCGCTTCACCTATGCGCTGATCGTGTTCGGAGTCCTTGCATTCTTCGTCATCTATTTCGGCGCGCCCTTCGTCTACCTCGGTGGACCCGGCACGGTCACTTCACCGCGTCAGATCGTATCGCTGCCCTACACCGTGCAGATCACCAAGATGGACCTGGAGCCAGGTACGTTCGTCAAAGCAGGCGAGGAAATTGCCGAGGTGGTTTCACCGGAGCAGGACAGCATCGTCGCAACCTATATGCGGGCACTGGCCGATATCAATGGCCGCACAGCAGAGTTGCGGATCAAGGCCCGCGTCGCGCAGGAATCGCTGAATGCAGCGCGCGCCTACCTGAAAGTAACCGAGGACGCCGCGAACCAAGTGGAGACCATGTCCTCCGCTACGTTGACGTTCCGCATGGAAGTGCTGCGCGAGCGCGCCTCCGCCGGCAAAACTGTCGTCTCTCACGAGGCCGAAGTGGCGGAATCGGCCGTTCAACTTGCGTCGCTGGACGACTTCATCGATCAGCTGCGCGCCCGCCTGAACGACGTGCAAAGCCATTTCGGCCGAGGGAAAGTCTTTGCACCAGTTGCGGGCGTCGTTTCGACCGGCATAGCGCATGTCGGTCAGTCCTTGACGGCAGGCGCCTCGATTGCCGAGATCCTCGATCCCATCGATACTTTCGTTGACTGGTACATCCCCAACGAGCGGCTGATCGATCCCAAGGTGAGCAAAGAAGTCTTTGTCGTATTCGGTAACCGCCGGATTCCCGGAAGGATCGCGCAGATCCTGCCGGTCTCGGCCGTGTATGCCGGCACCCAAGTCCAACTCAGGGATCGCCCCGCCACGCAGATTGCGCGAATTCGCTTTGATCCCGGTACGTCTCCGCCGCCGCTCAATTCAACCGTTTACGTTCACATGCATTACAGCGAGTTCGTTGCGCGGGTTGCTGGAAGGCTCGTGAATGTCTTCGGCCTTTACTGAGCGTCAACTTCGGACCGGGGCACCAGGTCATGCAAGTCGAAAGCGATCAGACGAAATGCCCAATCTGCAACACGAAGGGCTTGCAGCACTTTCCAATCTTGCACCACATGATCTGCGCTTACGTCGGTCCAAAGTACGACTTCGGACTTAGCGATAGCGCGTATTCTTGCCCCAAATGCGATCGGCAAATTGCTTCCAATGATGCCGCTTGCGAGATCGTCGGATTGAGTGCGCGCTGCCTGGGCTGCGGGAGCGAAATGATCGTCACGCCTCCAGGCCGGCAGGTGTCCAAAGAGAGGAGTGAATGAAGCCCATCGATAGCCGAGCGCTTGAAGATCGTCGGCAAGGAAAGCGTTCGATGGAGATCGAAGCTTCGGTACCGATCGAGCGCGTCGACCTCCCCCGCGAGCGAGCCGGCGACGTGCAGCGAGCCCGTGGCGCCTTAGGCGTTTCCATCCGCTACCATTGCCTCATATCCCCAGCAGCCTCCTTGCGTTCGCCTTCAGCACCTTCGGCCGGATCTCGTCGCGGATCTCGATCTTGGCGAAATCCGACAGCCAGCGGTCTGGCGTGATCACCGGCCAGTCCGAGCCGAACAGCATCTTGTCCTGCAGGATAGAGTTGATGTAGCGCACCAGGATCGGCGGGAAATATTTCGGCGACCAGCCGGAGAGGTCGATGTAGACGTTGGGCTTGTGGGTCGCGACCGAGAGGGCCTCTTCCTGCCAGGGGAAGGAGGGGTGGGCGAGGATGATCTTGAGGTCGGGGAAATCGGCCGCGACGTCGTCCATGTACATCGGGTTGGAATATTTCAGCCGCATGCCCATGCCGCCGGGCATGCCCGAGCCGACGCCGGTCTGGCCGGTGTGAAACAGCGCGATCGCGCCGCCATTGTTGATCTCTTCATAAAGCGGATAGGCCATGCGGTCGTTGGCGTAGAAGCCCTGCATGGTCGGGTGGAATTTGAAGCCGCGCACGCCGTATTCCTCGATCAGCTTGCGCGCCTCGCGCGCGCCGAGCTTGCCCTTGTGCGGGTCGATCGAGACGAAAGGAATGAGGACGTCCAGATGCTCGGAGGCGATCTCCAGCATCTCCTCGTTCTTGTAGCGGCGAAAGCCGGTCTCGCGCTCGGCATCGACAGGGAAGATCACCGCGGCGATGTTCTTGGAGCGGTAATAGGCCGCGGTCTCCGGCACGGTCGGCGGATGCTTGTGCGGCGACTTGAAATACTCCGCCATCTGCGCCTGGAAATCGTCATAGCCGTCGTCGGGATGGGTGCCGCAGGGCTCCTCGGCATGGGTGTGAATGTCGATCGCGACGACTTTGTCGATATCAGGCAGCTTCAGCTTCGGCATGGGTGTCCTCCCGACGGGTTGCCGAATTGATTATAGGATATAACGAATTTGGCAAGGCCGCGTTGGAGGCCGTTGAAGTCATTGCGAGAAAATCGGGCCGATCCGGCCGCTTCTACTGTGCATGGGGTTGTTTTCACGGTTTTGCGGGGCCGCCGGGCAGTTAACATTGACATGACCTCCCGCCATGCCTTAAGAACCGCTCCGTCCCGGGCGGTCGGTCCGCCAGCGGGAAAAATCTCATTTTGCCACATTCGCGCGTGCCGAAACGGTAGTGCCGAACACGGCCTTTCGAACGTTCAGGATTCTGCCATGAAGGTCCGTAACTCGCTGAAATCGCTGCGCGGTCGCCATCGCGCCAACCGCCTGGTCCGCCGCAAGGGCCGGGTCTATGTGATCAACAAGGTGCAGCGCCGCTTCAAGGCACGCCAGGGCTGATCACGCCCTGCCGGGCGCCTTCGCGCGCCCCGCAAGATCACGGTCTCACACGAGTTTGACGCCGCCTTTGCTTTGCAAGGGCGGCTTTGCGCGTTTAGACTTTCACCATGGCAGTGAGATTCCATTTTGCGCGCACCCTGTGTCTGGCCCTCGTGCTGGGAAGCGCCGGCCTTGCGCCGGCGGCCCTGGCCCAGCAGGTCGAGCCGCCCGGCAAGCAGAAGAAGCTGCCGGAGGCGCCGTCAAAGCTGCCGAAGGTCGACCGCAGCAAGAATCTCGATTTCCTGTTCGGCGCGCTGAAGGCGGCGCCCGACGAGGCCAGCGCCAAGCATGTCGAGGCGCGGATCTGGGCGATCTGGCTGCAGACCCCGAGCGACACCGCCGCGCTCCTGATGTCTCGCGCCAAGACCGCCGTCGATGCGAAGAAGATCGACGTCGCGATCAAGCTCCTGGATTCGATCATCAAGCTCAGGCCCGATTACATCGAGGCCTGGAACCGGCGTGCGACGCTCTATTACATGCAGAACGATTATGGCCGCTCGCTCGCGGACATTCAGCAAGTGCTGATCCGGGAGCCCCGCCATTTCGGCGCGCTCGCCGGCCTCGGCATGATCATGCAGGAGGTCGGGGACGAAAGGCGCGCGCTCGAGGCCTACCGCAAGGCGCTCGCCGTCAATCCGCACCTGGAAAAGATCCCCGACCAGGTCAAGGCGTTGACCGAGAAGGTCGAAGGCCGCGACATCTAGCTATAACTCGATCATTTCTTGAGCGATCGCGGCCGCCGCGGATTAACCACGATCCGAGCCGGGACGTTGCAAGGACTATTGCGAGGCCTGTTGCAGGCCTACCTGCATGGCAGGAGCGAAAGCCATGAAGCATTTGATGGTCGCAGCGACATTGCTGCTCGCGTCGGGGACGGTGAGCTTCGCCGACGGACTGTTCTGGGTGGTCGGCAACCGTGCCACCGGCAAATGCGCCATCGTGACCAGCAATCCAGTCATCATTGGCGACATCTGGTTCGGCGACGGTCCCTACAAGTCCAGGGCCGATGCCAAGCTTGCGCGCTCGACGATTCGCGTCTGTCCCCCGGTCACGCCCGAGGAAGAAAAGCAGGAGGAGGGGGCGAACTAGGCTGCGCTTAATGCAGCACGCTGCTGCCGCGCTCGACCAGGCCGCGGTCGGCGGCTGCGGCGTAGGCCTTTGCCAGCTCGGTCTCGAGATGCTCGTTGATCAGGAGCAGCGCCCGCACGGCACCGCGCAGGTCGCCGTTGCAGCTCGCGACGATTTCGTCGATTGCAGTATCGTTCGATCTGAAGCTCATCGAAATTCTCCGGTTCAAACCAGGACAATCCTGCCGGTCTTTCCCGCATCCCCTGATGTTGCGAGGAGGATCGGCGCCCACCCGCGCCTAGATGGCGGAACCGACCATGGCGATTATATGGAAGCTGCGATGACGCCCGCATGAAGCTGATCCGAAGCTTGCGTGCGGCTTAGAATGGCTCTGATTTCATTGAGTTTTCTCGATCGGCAATTATGCACATATCCACAGCCCCTGCATTTTCAGTGGAAGCGCGCACCGCCGGCGGCGAAACTGCCGGCCGAGCAGACCCGTAACTGCCCCGTGCCCAGGATCACCCGGATTCTCTTCATGATCGTGATGTCAGTCGTGACGGCGCTGGTCCTGCTGGCGCTGCTCACGCAGGCCGGAGTCGTCGCCGTGCAGCGGGCCTTTCCGCCGCAGGGGCGCATGGTCGAGGTCGAGGACGCCGCGCTTCACGTCGTCGAGATCGGCCCGCGGGAGGCCACCCCGCCGATCGTGATGCTGCACGGCGCGAGCTCCAACCTCGAAGCGATGCGGCGGCCGCTCGGCGATCTCCTCGCCCGGGATCATCGCGTGATTCTGATCGACCGCCCCGGCCATGGCTGGAGCACGCGCGCAAGCCGGCAGGATTCGACGCCGCAGATTCAGGCGCGCATGATCGACGAGGCGCTCGGCAAGCTCGGGATCGATCGGGCGGTCTTCGTGGTGCATTCCTGGAGCGGCGCCCTCGGCGCGCGGATCGCGCTCGATCACCCGCGCCGCGTGGCAGGTCTCGTGATGCTCGCGCCCGTCACGCATCCCTGGCGCGGCGGTGTCGGGCGCTACAACGAGATCATCGCAACGCCCGTGATCGGCCCGCTGCTCGCCTACACCATCACCCTGCCGCTCGGCTATTTCATCACCGAAGCCGGGGCCCGCAACGTGTTCCTGCCGCAGATCATGCCGGATGGTTTCGTGCAGGACTCCGCGACACCGCTCTTGCTGCGCCCGCGCGAGTTCATCGCCAATGCCTATGATCTGGTGACGCTGAAGGAGTCGGTCGCCGCGCAAGTCGCGCGCTATGGCGCGATCACGGCGCCTGTTACGATCATCGCCGGCGAGCCCGACAAGACGGTGAGAACCAATATCCACGCGCGTCCGTTCGCCGCGGCGGTGTCGAATGCAAAGCTGATCGTGCTGCCCGATCTCGGCCACATGGTGCAGAACGCCGTGCCGGATCTCGTGAAGGCGGAGATCGAGACGATGATCGGAAACATCGCCCCGGCGCAGGCGGTCGCCGACTAAAGCGTTTTTCGAGCGAAGTGGAAACCGGTTCGCGCGAAGAAACGCGCCAGAACAAGAAAGCCAGAGCTTCGATTCCGATCCGATCAGAACCGAAGCTCTAGCGTCCGCCTCGTGCGCGCTTACTGCTTGATCTTCCCGTCCTTGTCGTATTGGGCAAGGAAGGCCCACAGATTGGTGATCTCGGTCTCGTTCTTGATGCCGGCGAACGCCATCTTGGTGCCGGGGATCTTGGCCTTGGGATCCTTGATGTATTCCTTGAACGTGGCCTCGTCCCAGGTGATGCCGGAATTCTTGTTGGCGTCCGTGTAGCTATAGCCCTCAGCCGTGCCCGACTTGCGGCCGTTGAGGCCGTTGAGCTCCGGGCCGACCTTGTTCTTGGCGCCTTCGCCGATCGCGTGGCAGGCCAAGCACTTGTTGAACGATGTCTTGCCGGCCGCGACATCCTGCGCCATCGCGGCGGGTGCGGTGGCAATGACGGTGAGGATTGTCACCGCGCCGAAAGTAAGTTTTGTCATAAGTGTGCTCTTCGTCTCTTCCCGGGTATGGAGGGTCGTGGTTTTGGCAGGTCCGGTGCAAGTGGACAAGCCGCGAAACTCTGACAGGTTTCCTGCTAGCAGACTTGCCCCAGAGAGAACTTGCGCTGCAACAAAGCAATGCGACCTTCGGAGGACCTACCCAAAGACGACAAGACATGATTGATTTGCCGAGATAATTCCATCCGTCGGACGAAGGCTTCTTAAAATGGCCATCATGATGCCCGCAAGCGACCAAGCCGTGCTGGCGCGTCGCAGCGAAATCGTCGCCGCCTTGCGCGCAATCGTGCCGGGCGAGGGCGTGATCGACAGCCTCGCCGAGATGCGGGCCTATGAATCCGACGGGCTGACCGCCTATCGGCAGCCGCCGATGGTCGTGGTGCTTCCGGATACGACCGAGCAGGTCTCGCTCGTCCTGAAATATTGTGCGGCGCAGAACATCAAAGTGGTGCCGCGCGGCTCCGGCACTTCGCTGTCCGGCGGCGCGCTGCCCCTCGAGGACGGCGTGCTGCTCGGCCTCGGCAAGTTCAAGCGCATCCGCGAGATCGATTTCGACAACCGCGTCGTCGTCACCGAGCCCGGCGTCACCAACCTCGCAATCAGCCAGGCGGTCGCCCATGCCGGCTTCTATTACGCGCCCGATCCGTCCTCGCAGATCGCCTGCTCGATCGGCGGCAACGTGGCGGAAAATTCCGGCGGCGTGCACTGTCTGAAGTACGGCATGACCACCAACAACGTGCTCGGCTGCGAGATCGTGCTGATGAGCGGCGAGGTCCTGCGCATCGGCGGCAAGGGGTGCGAGAATTCCGGCTATGACCTGATGGGCGTCATCACCGGTTCCGAGGGCCTGCTCGGCGTCATCACGGAGATCACGGTGCGCATCCTGCAGAAGCCCGAGACGGCGCGCGCGCTGATGGTTGGCTTCGCGCAAGTCGAGGCAGCCGGCGAATGCGTGGCCCGCATCATCGGCGCCGGCATCATCCCCGGCGGCATGGAGATGATGGACAAGCCCGCGATCCACGCCGCGGAGGCCTTCGTCCATGCCGGCTACCCGCTCGATGTCGAAGCGCTGCTCATCATCGAGCTCGACGGGCCCAAGATCGAGGTCGACGAGCTTATAACGCGCGTCGAGGCCATTGCGAACGCCTGCGGCTCGACCACCTGCCAGATCTCGACTTCCGAGGCCGAGCGCAACCTGTTCTGGGCCGGCCGCAAGGCCGCATTCCCCGCGGTGGGCCGCATCTCGCCCGATTATCTCTGCATGGACGGCACCATCCCGCGCGGCGCGCTGCCGAAGGCGCTGGCGCGCATCCGCGAGCTCTCGGAAAAGTACCAGCTCGGCTGCGCCAACGTGTTCCACGCCGGCGACGGCAATCTGCACCCCCTGATCCTCTACGATGCCAACAAGCCCGGCGAGATCGAGCGCGCCGAAGCCTTCGGCGCCGACATCTTGCGCGCCTGCGTTGAGTTCGGCGGTGTGCTCACCGGCGAGCACGGCGTCGGCATTGAGAAGCGCGACCTCATGCCCGACATGTTCAGCGAGATCGACCTCAACCAGCAGCAGCGCCTGAAATGCGCCTTCGACGCCAAGGGCCTGCTCAATCCCGGAAAAGTATTTCCGACCCTGCACCGTTGCGCCGAGCTCGGCCGCATGCACGTCCACGCGGGGAAGCTGGCGTTCCCGGATTTGCCGCGGTTCTAGGCCGCCTACTGCGCCAGCGCCAGGATGCCGCCGGCAAATGCGTGCCACGCCGCCGTTTCGCTGACCGGCCAGTTGAGCACCTTCACCGCCAGAAGCGCGAGCGTGCCCGTGATGTACACCGGATGCACGCGGCCCTCGGCGCGCCAGTCGCGCACCATGGCGACGACGAGCAGAAGGGAGGCGACCACAGCAGGCGCGATCGTCACGGGCACCGGCGGCGGGCCGGGCGGTCCTGATGGTGCGAGGAAGGTCAGGAACCAGCGCGCGATCGCGGCGTCGAGGATCGAGACCGCCGCGAGCAGCATCAGGCGCTTGTGAACCTCGAGCCTGCGCGTGTTCATGATGGCGAGCGCGAACACCACGGCAAAGAATGCGATGCCGCTCAGCGGCACGATCGAGAAGGCGATGCCGGCATCGGCCTGTCCGAGCGCCGCGGCGTTCTTCATCGAGGTCACGGACGCGAAGAAGCCAAAAATGACCATGGCGGTCGCAAGCGAGACGCCGACGATGCCGAACGAGCGGTGGTTGACCACACGGCCGGAGGCTGCGAGCCAGGTCTGGAGCACGAAGTACAGCGACCAAGTGAAGAACAAGAGTCCGTGAAAATGGATCACCGGGCTTGTAGACAATGTCCGGTGAGCGAACGGCACCCAATAGGTCGGTGCGAAGCCGAGAAAGGCAGTGGCGGCGCAGGCGAGCGCCATGTGGAGATAAAAATATCGTGCAGGCGAGGCATCACGCGCGCGTACACGACGGTCGTGGATCAGGGTCGTCATCAGGGGTGAGTCTGGAGAGGCGGGGTTTGGTTCAACGTCTCCCGTCCACCCTCCGGTGTCGTCCCGGACAAGCGTAAGCGCAGATCCGGGACCCATAACCATAAGACGTAGTTGTACCGCTCGCCGGCAACTCCGAGTCTTCGCCAAACAGAATTTCGTGGCTATGGGTCCCGGATCTGCGCGCGCTTTGGGCGCGCTTGTCCGGGACGACGGCGGAGGTTAACCGCCCGCGCTCAATTCTGCGCGATCGAGCTCCTCCTCGAGCCGATGAAACGCATCGTCGCCGATCACCTCGGTGGCGCGCAGGTCGAAGATCGCCTTGCGCGCGGCCTCGATAGCGCGGCGGCGCAGGGGATCGGCGGGCAGTTCGCCGTTGCTGATGCCGCCGTTGGGATCGGTCTCGGCCTGCATCAGGATGGCGCGATATTCGAGCCGCAGGATTTCCGCCTCCTCCGACGGATCGCTCTCGATCGCATCGAGCGCGGCGCGATAGGCCACGGCGCGGCCGCGGGCGACCTCGATGCCGACGGGATCGTCGTCCTTGAGGTTGAAAGCGAGGATCAGCGGCCGCAGCGTCAGACCCTGGATCACCAGCGATCCCAGCACCACCGCAAACGCGATGAAGACGATGAAGTCACGATAGGGAAAGTTTTCCGGCAGGGCGAAGGCGGTGGCGAGCGTGACGAGGCCGCGCATGCCGCACCAGGAGATGATGAGCCCGCCCTTGGGCGAGGCCACCTGCTGCGGATCCTTGGGATGATAGAGCCCCTGCGCGATCAGCACCCGCAGGCTCGTGCGATAGAACGTCACCCAGAACAGGCGCACCAGGATCACCGTAAGCAGGATCCAGGCGGCGGCCACGCAGTATTCCCAGCGCACGTCCGCATCCAGCCGCGTCCAGATCGGCCGCATCTGCATGCCGATCAGCATGAAGGCGAGCACGTTGAGCACGAACACGGTCGTCTCCCACACCGCATAGGACGGCACCCGCAGCCGCGCCGGGATGCGCGCCGGTGCGGTGCGCGCGACCGTGATGGCGTAGACCACGATGGTGAGGATGCCGGAGAGACCGAGATGCTCGGCGGCGATCCAGACCATGAAGGTGGTGGTGAACTGCACGATGATGGCGCTCGGCGCCTCCGTCACCCGCTCCATGAACAGCGGAATGATGCGGCCTGCGGCCAGACCCGCGATGACGCTGCCGACCAGCGCCAGCGCCATGGTCGGGGCGACCTGGCTCCAGGTCAGATGCTCGGTGGCGACCGCGCCGACGGCGATGCGATAGATCAGCAGCGCGCTGGCATCGTTGAGCAGGCTTTCGCCCTCCAGCACCTTGACCATGCGGTGGGGCAGCTTGACCTGGCTCAGGATCGCAACCGCAGCGGCCGCATCCGGCGGCGCCACGATGGCGCCGAGCGCGACCGCGGCGGCCCAGGGCATGTCGGGCATCAGCCGGTGCGCGACATAGGCCACGGCGGCCGTGGTCAGCCCGACCGCGGCCACCACCAGGGTCGAGACCGGAACCCAGTTCTTGCGAAGGTCGCGCAGCGACGTGTCGAAGGCGGCATCGAGCAGGACCGGCGCGACAAAAAGGGCAAGGGCGAGGTCCGGTTCCAGCGTCCAGGACGGGCTCGACGGCACGAAGGCGATCAGCGCGCCGCCGATGGCGAGAAAGGTCGGGTAGGGCACCTTGATCCGCCGCGCCAGCGCCGATAAGCCAACCGCGCCGAGCAGCAACACAATGATCCATTCGAATGTCGACACGATGATCCCCGAAGCCGATTTCAGCGGCGCCACAAGCTAGCACCAATCCGGCCGTATGATGGATAGTGCGGCTTCAAGGCCAGAGCTTAACATCGACGACAAGGCTTCGACTGCAACGCATGCGTTTTCTCATTCAGCTGATCGGCGCCGGACTGCTCTATGCGCTATCGTTCGCCCCGGCCGATGCCGCGACCGGCGGCGAGCCGGTGGCTGTGACGCAGGTCGATGTCGCGCCCTGCCTCGCCGCGGCCGCAGCCGATGACATGGACAAGGCCGCCACTGCCTGCGCCGAAGTGATCGACAACGAGAAGACGACGAAGGCCGATCTGATCAAGGCTCTGATCGCGCGCGGTGCGCTCTATGCGCGGCACGATCAGGTCGACCATGCCATCGCCGACGACAGCCGTGCTCTTCTGCTCGATCCCGGCCTTGCCGACGTCTTCAATGCGCGCGGCGAACTCTGGCTGAAGAAGGGTGACAAGCCGAAGGCGGTGCAGGATTTCGGCGCAGCGCTCAGGATCGATCCGAACCACGAGAAAGCCAAAGCCAATCACAAGGCGATCGCGCGCGAGATCGAGCGGATCGGCGCGCAGATGGCGGTCGCCGGCAAGCCCAGCTTCAATTGCGGGCGAGCGCGTTGGGCGGTGGAACGGGCGATCTGCGGCAATCGCGAGCTCGCCGATCTCGATCGCGAGGTCTTTGCCTCCAATGCCCGTGCGATCCGGGAGGCGCTCAATGCGGCCGAGGCCAAAGCGCTCCAGCGCGAGCAGGTCGAGTTCATCGCGCGCCGCAATGCCGATTTCGGCCGGCCGGGATACGACCTGAAGAAGGCGATGCAGGAGCGCTTTCAGCGGCTGAACGGTGTGGGTGGATATTGAGACTTTCGCCTCTCCCCGCAAGCGGCAGGGCAATCGCATTTGAATATTGCAGGGGTCGTCATGCCCCGGGCTTGTCTCGGGCATCCACGTTCTTTGTGCCGTGTGGGAAGGCGTGGATGGCCGGGACAAGCCCGGCCATGACGCTGTGGAGACAGCCGGTGCCCATAGCCACATCTCATATGCGATAGTCCCAGCCCCAAGCGGGGCGAGGGAGAGCCGGCAGCGCTCCGTCCCTCCCAGGCCCGGTTTGAACCCATCGCTTGCCAGCTGCGACAACGGTGAGAACCCGACGTCACGGAGCCCTATGTCATGTGCGGCACTCACGCCTCCGCGCAAGCGCTTTCGCCTGCCAAAATCTCGCTTCGCGCCCTCTTTCTCGGCGCGGCCATGAGTTTCGTTCTCGCGGCTCCCGCCGCGGCGAGCACCGAGTGCGTGCTGGGAAGCAAGGCCGCCCCGGCCGAGTTGATCTCCGCGTGCAGCGCCATCATCGACCAGACCGCCAATTCGGCCGTCGAACGCAGCGCGGCCCTCGTCGTCCGCGCCGAAGCCAATGCGCAGACCCTTGGAGGCCAGTCACAGGCGCTGCGGGATCTCGACCGCGCCATCGCGCTCGACGGCAAGAACGCGAAGGCCTGGCGCGTGCGCGGCGATCTCCTGCGCGAGGCCGGCGGCGATCTCAATCGTGCCGCGGCGGATCTGACCAAGGCGATCGAGCTCGACCCGCAGGATGCCGAAGCTTACGAGCTGCGCGGCGTCGTCTACACCAATCAGCGCCGCCTCGACCGCGCGCTCGCCGATTACGACCAGGCGATCAAGCTGAAGCCGGACGATGCGCAAGCTTGGTCCGACCGCGGTGTGGCCTATTATCTCGGCGGCGACAACGAGAAGGCGATCAGAAATTTCGACGAGGCGCTGCGGCTCGATCCCAACCGCGCGCGCACCTACACCAACCGCGGCGCGGCCTACAAGAAGCTCGGCCACCTCGACAAGGCGGTCGCCGACGACGGCGAGGCGATCAGGCTCGACTCGAAGGTGCCGGAATATTACGACAACCGCGGCCTGACCTATGCTGCGATGGGCGAGTACGACAAGGCGATTGCCGATTACGACCAGGCGATCCGGCGGGAGCAGCGCGCCAACTTCCTGACCAACCGCGGCGATTCCTACCAGTTCAAGGGCGAGCTCGGGGCGGCGCTGAGCGACTACGAGGCTGCGCTGAAGCTCGATCCGAATTTCGCGAAGACCTACAACAACCGCGCGGTGCTCTACAAGAAGATGGGCGAGCGCAAGAAGGCGCTTGCCGATTATGAGACGGCGCTGAAGCTGGATCCCGGCAACGAGAATGCAGCGAACGGCCGCCGCAGCATGATTGCCGAGATCGCCAGGTTCGGCGCGGCGTCGCCGGGCCCAATGCATGCGCGCTCGGCCGACGATAGCGGTCCGTCCTTCAAGTGCGCGACCGCCAAGCGCGAGGTCGAGAAAGTGATCTGCGCCGATCCGCAGCTCGGCGTGCTCGACCGTCAGATCGCCGAGACCTATGAACGCGTGCTGAGGGCTTCCAAAGGACGTTCCGCTAGCGACCTGCGCAAGACCCAGCGCGAGTTCCTCACGACGCGCAATGCGAGCTTCCGCCGCCCCGGATACGATCTGAAGAAGATCATGCAGGACCGCTTGCAGCGGCTGAACGCGATGGAGAGCTGAGAGGCTGAAGCCTTGCGGCTGGCTCCGTAACCTCTCCCGCCTGCGGGAGAGGTCGACGCGCTCGGAGAGCGCGGCGGGTGAGGGCTCTCTCCTCTTGGGGACCTCATGAATCTTGCACGATCCCAACGCGGAGACACCCCCACCCCCAACCCTCCCCCGCAAGCGGGAGAGGGAGCCGACTGCCGATGCCGCGCAAGCTTCACGCCTCTCCGCCAAAAAACCCATCCTTTTCAGCTTGAACCGCGGCCCGTTCCCGGGAAAATGGCTCCAAACAAGGCCGGCAATTGATCCTGGTCATGGCGGGGCGCCCGTCCTGCCACGAGGTTCAAGCCAGGTGAATAAAGGGAACGGGAGCGCGGGAATGAATATCCAGGGCAAAAGCAGCTATCATGAAGTCCATGCGCGCTCGCTGGCCGATCCCGAGGGCTTCTGGGCCGAGGCGGCGAAGGAGATCGACTGGATCGAGCCTGCGACCAAGGTCTTCGATCCCTCGCAAGGAACCTACGGCCGCTGGTTCGCCGGCGGCGTCGTCAACACCTGCTACAACGCCCTCGACCGCCACGTCGAACGGGGCCGCGCCGACCAGGTCGCGCTGATCCATGATTCGCCGCTGACGGGCTCGGTCACCAAGCTCACATATGCCGAACTGCTGAACGAGGTCCAAGCGCTGGCCGCAATCATGCAGGATTTCGGCGTCGCCAAAGGCGATCGTGTCATCCTCTATATGCCGATGGTGCCGGAGGCGGTGGTCGCGATGCTCGCCTGCGCGCGGCTCGGTGCGGTGCACTCGGTGGTGTTCGGCGGCTTTGCCGCGAAGGAGCTTGCCACCCGCATCGACGATGCGCAGCCCAAGCTGATCCTGTCCGCCAGCTGCGGCATCGAGCCCGGCCGCATCGTGCAGTACAAGCCGCTGCTCGACGAGGCGATCAGGCTTGCCAGCAGCAAGCCGAAGGCCTGCATCGTGCTGCAGCGTCCGCAGCTCACCTGCGAGATGACGCCGAGCCGCGATTACGACTGGGCCAGCCTGCGCCGCAAGGCGCTGAACGACGGCAAGCGCGCGGCTTGCGTGCCTGTCGCCGCGACGGACCCCCTCTACATCCTCTATACCTCGGGCACAACAGGCGTGCCGAAGGGCGTCGTGCGCGACAATGGCGGGCATCTCGTCGCGGTGAAATGGTCGATGTTCAACCTCTACGGCGTCAAGCCGGGCGAGGTCTGGTGGTGCGGCTCCGACATCGGCTGGGTGGTCGGCCACAGCTACATCGTCTACGGCCCGCTGCTGCATGGCGCGACCACGATCATGTACGAGGGCAAGCCGGTCGGCACGCCCGACGCCGGCGCGTTCTGGCGCGTGATCTCCGAGCACAAGGCGGTGGCCTTCTTCACCGCGCCGACGGCCTTCCGCGCCATCCGCAAGGAAGACCCGGAAGGGAAATTCATCCGGCAGTACGACCTCTCGAAATTCCGTACCCTCTTCCTCGCCGGCGAGCGCGCCGATCCGCCGACCGTGGAATGGGCGGAGCAGCAGCTGAAGGTACCGGTGATCGACCATTGGTGGCAGACCGAGACCGGCTGGTGCATCGCCGGCAATCCGGTCGGCCTCGGCATGCTGCCGGTGAAGCACGGCTCGCCGACGGTGCCGATGCCGGGCTATCAGGTCGATGTCGTCGACGAAGCGGCAAAGCCGGTCGGCCCCAACACCATGGGCTCGATCGTCATCAGGCTGCCGATGCCGCCGGGCTGCCTGCCGACGCTGTGGAATCAGGACGCGCGCTTCAAGGAGGCTTACCTGAGCGAATTCCCCGGCTATTACAAAACCTCCGACGCCGGCTACAAGGACGAGGACGGCTATGTCTTCGTGATGGGCCGCACCGACGACATCATCAACGTCGCCGGCCATCGCCTCTCCACCGGCGGCATGGAGGAGATTTTGGCCTCGCATCCCGATGTCGCCGAATGCGCCGTGCTCGGCGTCAAGGACGCGATCAAGGGCGAGGTGCCCTGCGGCTTCCTGGTGCTGAAAGCGGGCGTGAAGCGCCCGCCGGCCGAGATCGAGAAGGAGATCATCGCGCTGGTGCGCGACAAGCTCGGCCCGGTCGCCGCGTTCAAGCTCGCCATCACCGTCGGCCGCCTCCCGAAGACGCGCTCCGGAAAGATCCTGCGCGGCACCATCAAGAAGATCGCCGACGGCGAATCCTGGACCATGCCGGCGACGATCGAGGATCCCAAGGCACTCGACGAGATCGGCGAGGTGCTGAAGGGACGGATGTGACGCGAAGCGTCATCCCGAGGGCGGGAAGGGCGTTGCTTCACCGCTCTCCACTGTCATCGCCCGCCTGTGCGGGGAACGACAGCGAGCGTGGAACGGCGTCCAGGGACTTACAATCTCCGTATTCCGCGCTAAACAGGGCCGGCCGATAGGGGACCTCGTATGCCACTTGCCGCCGCGCCACGCCTGCTGACCGCCTTAGCTCTCGCCGTCGCTCTCTCCGCCTGCTCGGCGCGCTACCAGAATCCGGTGGCGGCGGGCGGCGATGATGACGATGCCGTCTGCCAGAGCCGCGGCTATGCGCAGGGCTCGCCGGATTACGTGGCCTGCCGCAAGGACCGCGACGTCCAGCGCAACGCGGCCACCGCGCGCGCCGACCGCCGCCAGCGCGATCTCGGCGAGTACATGCTGAACAACCCCGTGCGCCCGTGATGTGAGCTGCGGCACTATGCTGCCGCGCCACCCGCTTCGCATTCGCGGTTTCCGTGACACATCTGCAACGCCGGGGGCCAAATCGCGTCGCGATAGTCCTGGTTTGATCGGCATCAAATCCTTCACCATCCTCTTTCTGCTCTGACGCTGATGTCGCGCAACGACGCGTCGACATGGTTGAAGGGGATTGAAAATGGATGGAACGATAAGAAACTTGGCGCGGGTCGCGACGCTCGGCGCGATGCTCGTGGGCACTTTTGCATCAGTGCAGGCGGCAGATCTGCCGGTCTACAAGAAGGCGCCGGTGCCGGTGGAGGCGTTCAATCCGTGGATGATCCGCCTTCGGGTGCTCGGCGTATTGCCGGATGCGGGCGGGAGCACCGTCAATGTCGCGGGCGTGCCTTCGCTGTCGTCGCCGAATTCAGGCCTGTCGATCAGCGACCAGGTCGTCCCCGAGCTCGACATCAGCTATTTCTTCACCAAGAACATCGCTGCCGAATTGATCCTGGGCGTGACCAGGCATTCGATCAGCGGCACCGGCTCGCTCGCGAATCTGCCGATCGGCAAGACCACGCTGCTGCCGCCGACGCTGACGCTGCAATATCACTTCGACCAGTTCGGCGCGTTCAAGCCGTATGTCGGCGCGGGCGTGAACTACACCGTGTTCTTCAACAATTCCGCGGCCAATGCGCCTTCCGCGATCGCCGGTCCGCCCGCGATCGTCGCCACCACAACCAACCTGCACGTCAGCAACGCCTGGGGCGGCGCCGTCCAGTTCGGCTTCGACTACATGATCGACCGGCACTGGGGTCTCAACGTCGACGTCAAGAAGCTCTGGCTGCGCCCGAACTACAGCGCCACCGTTTCCGGCCTGCCGGTCACCGGCACCGCGCATATCGATCCGTGGCTGGTCGGCGCGGGTGTGACCTACAAGTTCTGACCTGAAGCCCAGCTCGGGCGTACAAACAAAACGCGGCAGGTTTTCCTGCCGCGTTCGCGTTGATGGTGGATGAACGGGAGGAATTACTCCTCCTCGTCCTCGTGCTTCTTGCCGCCGAGCGTCTTCAGCTTGGCGAACACGGCGTCGACGTTGAGGTCGTCGCTGGACTTCTCCGCGGGCTCGTACTCGTCCTTGCGGGTGGTCTCGGAGGCCGGCAGCAGGGTGGCGCCGCCATAGGCTGCGTCGATCGGCTTCTCCTTCGCCGCGCGCTGCACCTCGAAATCGAGCTCGATCTGCGAGCACAGGCCGAGCGTGACCGGGTCGATCGGGGTCAGCGCCGAGGTGTTCCAGTGGGTACGGTCGCGCACGCTCGCGATCGTGCTCTTGGTGGTGCCGACCAGGCGCATGATCTGGGCGTCCTTGAGCTCCGCATGGTTGCGCAGCAGCCAGAGGATGGCGCTCGGGCGCTCATGGCGGCGCGAGACCGGGGTATAACGCGGGCCCTTGCGCTTGGGCTGGGGCGGCAGCACCACCTTGCTCTCCTGGAGGCGGAGCCGGTAGTCCGGGTTCTTCTCGCCCTTCTCGATTTCCTCGCGGGTCAGCTGGCCATTGGAGAGGGGATCCATGCCCTTGATGCCCTGGGCGGCGTCGCCGTCGGCGATGGCGCGCACCTCGAGGGGATGCATCTTGGTGAAATCGGCGACCTGGTCGAAGGTCAGCGCGGTGTTGTCGAGCAGCCAAACGGCGGTCGCCTTGGGCATCAGAGGTGCGTTGCTCATGGCAAATCTCCTTTGTGCTTCGCCCACCCCTCTGGAGGCGAAACCGGTGGTCATCAGCGATGACAGGGAATTCGCGCTATATAAGCCCGGAGGGGGTAGCCATGCAATGGTTCTGCTATAGATAGTGCCTTGACACCGCCCGAAAGGGGGCCCAATTCCCTTTGAACCGCTGTAAGGTTCAAGCCGACAGTTTTAAGCCAAATTCCCATCCATCGACCGCCCCGGCAGAACGCGATCGGGTGATTCGGTCCCGAGATCGCTCAATGTCAGCCAAACCAGACCTCAAGATCGTGCTTTGTTCTCCCCGCGGCTTCTGTGCCGGGGTGGTCCGGGCGATCGACACCGTGGAACGGGCGCTCGATAAGTACGGCGCCCCCGTCTATGTTCGCCACGAGATTGTGCACAACAAGTACGTCGTCGATGGGTTGAAGAAGAAGGGCGCCATCTTCGTCGAGGAGCTCGCCGAAATCCCCGAGAATACCACCGCCCCGGTGGTGTTCTCGGCCCATGGCGTGCCGAAGTCGGTTCCGGCCGACGCCCAGTCCCGCAATCTGTTCTCGCTGGATGCGACTTGCCCGCTGGTGACCAAGGTGCATCGCGAGGCCGCGATCCATTTCAAGCGCGGCCGCGAGATCTTCCTGATCGGCCATTCCCACCATCCCGAGGTAGTCGGCACGCTCGGCCAGCTGCCGCCCGGCGCAGTGACCCTGATCGAGACCGCCGAGGATGCCAAGACCATCACGCCGAAGGACCCCAACAACCTCGCCTTCGTGACGCAGACCACGCTGTCGATCGACGACACCGCGGAGATCGTCGCGCTGCTCAAGGAACGCTTCCCCAACATCAACGGGCCGCACAAGGAAGACATCTGCTACGCCACCACCAACCGCCAGCTCGCGGTGAAGAAGGTGGCGCCGGTGGTGGACGCGCTCATCGTGGTCGGTGCTCCCAACTCGTCGAACTCGCAGCGCCTGCGCGAGGTTGCCGAGCGCGAGGGCTGCAAGATCGCGGTGCTGGCGCAGCGCGCCGCGGACCTCGACTGGACCAGGTTCGGCAACATCAAGAGCCTTGGCATCACCGCTGGCGCGTCCGCGCCTGAGGTGATCGTCGAGGAGATCATGGACGCCTTCGCCGAGCGCTACACGCTGCACGTGGAGACGGTCTCGGCCGCGGAAGAGAACGAGTTCTTCCCGTTGCCGCGTCAGGTGCGCCCCGAAGCTGCCGCCGAGTAGACCTTGATGGCGGTCTACACCGACGTCGCCGCCGACGAGCTTGCGGATTTCCTGAAGCAATACGATCTCGGCGAATTGCTCTCCTACAAGGGCATCGCCGAGGGCGTCGAAAATTCCAACTTCCTGCTGCACACAAGCAAAGGCTCGTTCATCCTCACGCTGTACGAAAAGCGCGTGGCAAGGAACGATCTGCCGTTCTTTCTCGCGCTGATGACGCATCTGGCCGAGCACGGCGTCAATTGTCCGCTGCCTGTGAAGGCAAGAGACGGCGAGGCGCTGCGCGAGCTGGCAGGCCGGCCCGCAGCGATCATCACCTTCCTCGAAGGCGTCTGGCCGCGCAAGCCGAACGCGACCCATTGCGCCGGGGTCGGCGAGGGGCTGGCGAAGATGCATCTGGCAGGCGCGAATTTTGCGATCAAGCGCACCAATGCGCTCTCGGTTTCCGGCTGGCGACCGCTGTTCGACGCAGCTTCAAGCCGCGCCGACGAGGTGCAGCCCGGTCTGCGCGATTTTCTTGCCGCCGAACTTGATTATCTCTCGAGCGGCGTCTGGCCGAGCAACCTGCCCGAAGGCGTGATCCACGCCGACCTTTTCAACGACAACGTCTTTTTCCTCGGCGACAAGCTCTCGGGGATCATCGACTTCACCTTCGCCTGCAACGACATGCTGGCCTATGACGTCGCGATCTGCCTCAACGCCTGGTGCTTCGAGCCGGATCATTCCTTCAACGTCACCAAGGCGCGTGCCTTCCTCAACGCCTATGGCCGGGTGCGCAAGCTGAGCGAAGCCGAAGAGGCCGCGCTGCCGCTGCTGGCGCGGGGCGCGGCGATCCGCTTCCTGCTGACGCGGCTGGTCGACTGGCTCAACGTGCCCGCAGGCGCGCTGGTCAAGCCGAAGGATCCGGTCGAGTATGTCCGCAAGCTGCGCTTCCATCAGAGCGTGACGAGCGTGCGCGATTATGGGCTGATGCCGTCGGGGCTGGTGGCGTGAGCGAGCTACCCAATGTCACGATCTATACCGACGGCGCCTGCTCGGGAAATCCCGGGCCGGGCGGCTGGGGCGCGATCCTGAAGTTCGGCGACAAGGAGAAAGAGCTGAACGGCGGCCAGCCGCACACCACCAACAACCAGATGGAATTGATGGCGGCGATCTCGGCGCTGGAAGCGCTGAAGCGGCCGTGCACGGTCGACCTCTACACCGACAGCCAGTATGTCCGGCAGGGCATCACCGGCTGGATCTTCGGCTGGAAGCGCAACGGCTGGCGTACCGCCGACAAGAAGCCGGTGAAGAATGTCGAGCTATGGCAGCGCCTCGACGCCGCGCTGAAGCAGCACGAGGTCCGCTGGCACTGGGTCAAGGGCCACGCCGGCCACCCCGAGAACGAGCGCGCCGACCAGCTGGCGCGCGACGGCATCGTCATGGCGCGGTTGCAGCAGCGGGTGAGGGAGTAGATGTCATTCCGGGGCGCCCGAAGGGCGAGCCCGGAATCCATTCCTCTCCGCGTTGTGACGTGAGATAGATTCCGGGCTCGCGCTGCGCGCGTCCCGGAATGACCAGAGTCTTACAGCTGCCCGAGCAGCGTATCGCCGCCGGAGACCTCGACCTTGCCGGGCATCGCCTCGAGGTTCAGCTTCTTGACCACGCCGTCCTCGATCAGCATCGAATAGCGCTTGGAGCGGATGCCGAGGCCGTTGGCGGAGGCGTCCAGCTCCATGCCGATCGCCTTGGTGAAGTCGGCATTGCCGTCGGCGAGGAAGACGGCCTCGTCGCGCTGGTCGGTGTCGCGCTTCCAGGCGTTCATGACGAAGGCGTCGTTGACGGAGACGATGGCGATGGTGTCGACGCCCTTGTCCTTCATGGCATAGGCGTTGAGGAAGATGCTCGGCAGATGCATCTTGTGGCAGGTGCCGGTATAGGCGCCGGGCACCGCGAACAGCGCCACCTTCTTGCCCTTGAAGATGTCGTCGGTGGTCTTCACCTGCGGGCCTTCCGCCGTCATCACGCGGAATTTCGCCTCGGGCAGCTTGTCGCCAATCTGGATCGCCATCGTCAGTCTCCCTGAAAATCGGTCCCGCTTTTTAGACCGGGCGGCGGGCCTGCACAATATTGCCAGTGGCGGAAGCGGCGAGGATGGCGGCCGTTCACCGTGATGTCATCAGCCGGCAAAACCGCCGCCGTCGAGGAAGGCCTGCTCCTCCTCGGTGGTGTCGCGGCCGAGGAGACGGTTGCGGTGGGGAAAGCGGCCGAACCGCGCGATGATATCGGCGTGGTCGCGCGCGTATTTCAGGCTTTCGGTATTGTCGGTGTTTTGAAACAGCGCGACGCAATGCAACTGGTCGGCCAGGTGCTCGGAATGCATGAAGGGCAAATAGAGGAATTCCAGCAGGAGGGGATCAACCCTGCGATCGACGCCGCGCGCGATGGCGCGGCGGGCGACGTCGCGCGCCTGTGCGTCGCTGGCAAAGGCCTGCGGCGTGCCGCGAAACATGTTGCGGGGAAACTGGTCGAGCACGATGACGAGTGCCAGCACGCCGTCGTCGCTTGTCTCCCATGAGGCAAGCTCGCCGGCGGCTGCCTTCTGCCACAGCGAGAGAAAGCGGCGTCGTATCTCCGCATCGAAATCATCGCTGCGCTCGTACCAGCGTTGGCGCCCGGCCTCTCGCCAGAAGGCGAGAACGCCTGATGGCGTGATGTCGCGGGCGTCAGCCATGAACGGAGGCGCGCCTTACGCCGCCTCCGCCTTCTTCTCGTCGCGCAGCTGCCGACGCAGGATCTTGCCGACATTGGTCTTCGGCAGGTCATTGCGGAATTCGACGTGCTTGGGCACCTTGTAGCCGGTGAGCTGGTCGTGACAGAACTTGATCACGGCATCCGCCGTGAGGTTCGGGTCCTTCTTCACCACGAAGGCCTTCACCGCTTCGCCCGACTTGGAATCGGGGATGCCGATCACGGCGCATTCGAGCACGCCTGGATGGCTCGCGATGACTTCCTCGACCTCGTTCGGATAGACGTTGAAGCCGGAGACCAGGATCATGTCCTTCTTGCGGTCGACGATTTTGATATAGCCCCTCTCGTCCATCACGCCGATATCGCCGGTGCGGAAATAGCCGTCCGCGGTCATCACCTTGGCGGTCTCTTCCGGCCTGTTCCAGTAGCCGGACATCACCTGCGGGCCCTTGGCGCAGATCTCGCCCGCCTGGCCGAGCGGGACCTCGTTGCCCTCGTCGTCCCGGATCGAGATGTAAGTCGACGGCACGGGGATGCCGATCGAGCCGGCGAACTCGGTCGCCGTGGGCGGATTGCAGGTCAGGACAGGCGACGTCTCCGACAGGCCGTAGCCCTCGGCGATGCTGCAGCCCGTGATGTTCTTCCATTGCTCGGCAACGGGGCGCTGCACCGCCATGCCGCCGCCGTTCGAGATCTTCAGCTTGGAGAAGTCGAGCTTCTTGAAGTCGGGATGGTGCATCAAGGCGTTGTAGAGCGTGTTCACGGCCGGGAAGGTGTTGACCTGGTATTTCGCCAGCTCCTTGATGAAGCCGGGGATATCGCGCGGGTTCGGGATCAGCAAGTTGCAGCCGCCAGCGCGCACAGCCAGCAGATAACAGGCCGTCAGCGCGAAGATGTGATAGAGCGGCAGCGCGCAGACGATCATGAGCTGGTCGACATGCGGCGGCGCGGCGAGCGCCGGCTGCAGCCACGCATCGTTCTGCAAGACGTTGGCGACGATGTTGCGATGAAGCAACGTGGCGCCCTTGGAGACGCCGGTGGTGCCGCCGGTATATTGCAGGAAGGCGACGTCACCAGGCGACAGCTTCGGCTTGTTGAACGTCATGCCGCGGCCGGCGGACAGCGCGTCGTTGAAAGAGACCGAGCCCGGCAACGACCAGGCCGGTACCATCTTTTTGACCCGGCGGACGACGAGGTTGACGATCACGCCCTTGAAGCCGAGCAGGTCTCCCATGCTGGCGACGATGACGTGCTTCACCTGCGTCTTCGCGATCACCTGCTCGACGGTGTGGGCGAAGTTCTCCAGCACGATGATCGCTTCGGCGCCCGAATCCTTCAGCTGGTGCTCGAGCTCGCGCGGCGTATAGAGCGGGTTGACGTTGACCACCGCGAAACCGGCGCGCAGCACGGCGGCCGTCGCGACCGGGTATTGCAGCACGTTCGGCATCATGATGGCGATACGCGCGCCGCGCTGCAGCCCGCGGCCCTGCAAGTAAGCGGCGAGCGCGACCGACATCTGGTCGAGGTCGCGATAGCTGATCGACTTGTCCATGCAGATGAATGCCTTGCGGTCGGCGAACTTGGTGAAGCTCTCCTCCAGCAGGTCGACCAGCGATGCGTATTGCGTCGGCTCGATATCGGCAGGCACGCCGGGCGGATATTGCTTGAGCCAGATGCGCTCCATGGAAGACTCCCCTCATTGACCAGGGCCCGTTGTTCTCGGGCTTGCCTCGTTGTCGCCAGTATCCAGCTTGCCGGAACGGGTGGCAAGCCGTCGTGGCTTAGGGCAAAGGTCGGGCCGTCGCTACTGGAATCGTCGCAAAACGGTGCTGCCGCAGGTGCGAAGCGGGGCTGCGGTTTAGTGCCGAGCGGCGTTAACTGTTGTTGGCCGGCTTGGCCGCGGCGGGAGGCTTCGTCGCAGCGGGGGTCGTCGCTGCCTTGGGCTTGGCGGGCTTCGCCGCCTGATCGCCGCCGGCCGAAGGCTTCTCGGCGGGCTTCGCCACCGCATCCGGCTTGGTCGCGGCATGCTTGGCGCCAGCCGGCTTGGTTGCGGCCGGTTGGGGCGTGGCCGGCTTGGCCGCCTTGCCGTCAGTCGGCTTGGCATCCGGCTTGGCCGCCGCGGTCTTGGTGTCCTTGGGCTTATCGGCCGGCTTGTCGGCGGCGTCTGGCTTCTTGGCGACGCGCGGCTTCTTGGCGCGCGGCTTGGACGCGGCCTGCTGGTCGGCATCGGCTGCCACAGCGGCAATCAGGGCGGTGCCGGTGCGGGTCGGGCCGGTATAGACCAGCACGGGCTCGGTCGGCGCCGCAGCCGAGGCCATCAGCTCGGAAGCTTTCATCAGCGGCGGCTGCAGGCCTGCCGTGAAGAAGGTGAACTGGGCCGCGCCGCCGGTGGCGGAGCCCGATCCGGTCGCGCCGCCACTGGCCGCAATCAGCGCATCGTCGTCGTCGCTGGCCGGCCGCTTGCGGTTGGGTCCGCACATCTCGTCGCGCAGGTTCGGCGGCGTGGCATCGACCGGCACGAGATTGTCGACCGTGCCGAGCGAGGGGCGCAGCCAGGTGAGGTTGTCCGGAGCGAAGCCACGCTCCAGCAGCTGCGCCGCCTTCACCGCGCGTGCCGTGCCGGAGTTTGCACCGAGCACCACCGCGATCAGCCGGCGGCCGTTGCGCGTGGCCGAGGCGACGAGGTTGTAGCCGGAGGCGCAGATGAAGCCGGTCTTGAACCCGTCGGCGCCGGGATAGCGGCCGATCAGCTTGTTGAAATTGCCGGTGACGCGCTTGCCGAAGCGGATCGCCGGGATATGCATGTAGTACTCGTATTCCGGCAGGTCGCGCAGGAAAGACCGCGCCAAGATGCCGAGGTCGCGCGCAGAGGTGATCTGGCCTTCGGCGGGCAGGCCGTTTGGATTGACATAGCTCGTCTGCGCCATGCCGAGCTTCCTCGCGGTGTCGTTCATCACCGCGGAGAAGCCGTCGACCGAGCCGCTGACGCCTTCGGCGAGCACCACGGCCATGTCGTTCGCCGACTTGACCATCATCATCTTCAGCGCGTTGTCGACGGTGACTTGGGTTCCCGGGCGGAACCCCATCTTCGATGGCGATTGCGAGGCCGCGGTCGGCGACACCGTGAGCAGCGTGTCGAGCGTCAGCCTGCCGTCCTTGACCGCCTTCAGCGTCACATAGGCGGTCATGATTTTGGTCACGGAGGCCGGGTACCAGGGAAGGGTCGCGTTTTCGGCCTGCAACACCTTGCCGCTGTCGGCCTCGATCAGCAGGAGCGCTTCTGCGCTCGCCGTGCGCGGCGCGAGCATCGCGGCACAGGCGAGCGTCACAGCGAACAGGTTGAACAGGGATTTGCGAAGCAGCGGGCGAAGGGCGTGCACTATCCGATTCCGGTCCTTGGAGATCCGCCTGATACGGTCGGTTCTCGTGATCTGATTGTCGGTTCTGAAATCCAGCGCCGCCGCTTGCGGCGTCGCAAACCTATACCGGCTGGTGCGTCGAGAATAGGGGGATCGGCGCGGTATTCCGCAACGAAGTAGGCCGAATTTCGACGGTCCTCTCGGGACTTGCTAGGGGGATTTGGCAGCTGTCGCGGCAGCCTCGGCGGCCGTCACGCTGGCCCGTGCGTTCTCCTGCACCATGAACTGGGCCTTGGCCATCTCGGCAAAATGGCCGCCTTTGGCCACGAGTTCATCGAAAGTTCCGGTTTCGATCACCCGTCCATTCTCGAACACCAGAATCCGCGTGGCGTTGCGGATGGTGGAGAGGCGATGGGCGATCACGAAGGTGGTGCGGCCCCTCATCACTTCGTCGAGAGCGGCGTTCACCTTGACCTCGGTGACCGCGTCGAGCGCGGAGGTCGCCTCGTCCAGGATCAGGATCGGCGGATCCTTGAGCAGGGCGCGGGCGATCGAGAGCCGCTGCCGTTCGCCGCCGGAGAGCATGCGGCCGCGCTCGCCGGCATTGGTCTCGAAGCCGCCGCTGCGCTCGATGAATTCGAGCGCCTGCGCGCGCTCCGCCGCCTTGCGCATCTCGGCCTCGGTCGCATCCGGCTTGCCGACGCGCAAGTTCTCCGCGATCGAGCGGTTGAACAGCAGCGCTTCCTGGAACACGACACCGATGTTCCGCCGCAGCGAGGTCAGCGTGACGCCGCGCACGTCCATGCCGTCGATCTTGATGACGCCGGATTGCGGATCGAAGGCCCGGTGCAGGAGCGCAATCGCGGTGGACTTGCCGGCCCCGGTCGGGCCGACCAGCGCAATGGTCTGGCCCGGCAGCGCGGTGAAGGTGAGGTCCTCGATCGCCGGCCGTTTGCCGTCATAGGAGAACGTGACGTCGTTGAACTCGACGAGGCCCGACAGCCTGCCGGCATCGATTGCGTCAGGCCGGTCGTGCACCGCGGGCACGGCGTCGAGCACATTGAAGAACTCGCGCAGCCGCGGAGCTTCCATGAACACGTTGTTGATGAAGCTGACCACCTGCTCGAGCTTCTGGATCAGCAGCGTCGCGAAGCTCACGAACATCACGATCTCGCCGACCGAGGTCAGGCCCTGGTCGTGCAACGCGATGCCGAGGGTGAAGATCGCGAGCACCGTGATGGTGGTGGAGGCGCGCGTGATCACCGTGACCAGCGCCCACCACGACAACACCGGCATCTGCGCGGCCAGCAGCTCGTCGGCGACCGAGCGCAGCCCTTTGACCTCGGATTCGACGCGCACGAAGCTCTGCACCAGCGCGACGTTGCCGAGCGCATCAGACGCGCGCGCGGAGAGCTCGCTGTAGTGCTCCTCGACCGCCATCTGCATGCCGAAGGTCCTGCGCACCACGAAGGTGGTCAGCGCCGTGAAGACGATGCAGAGCACGAACAAGAGGATCGCCAGCCGCCAGTTCAGGTAGAGCGACAACGGCAGCAGCACCAGGACCGAAAGGATCGCGGCAAAATGCTCGCGGAAAAAGCCGAGCCACAGCCGCCACAGCGCGTCCGTGCCGTTGAGCATGACCTTCATCAGCCGGCCGGAATGGGTGCCGGAGTGGAAGGTCAACGGCAGCTGCAGGATGTGCTCGAAATAGTCGGTCAGCACCGCCTGGCGCTGGCGATGCGAGAGCCGGTCGGCCTGCAAGGCCACCAGCGCGCTGCAGACGATGGTGAACAGTCCGAACGCGACCCAGGCGACCAGGAACGGCCAGGCCGAGCTCGAGCCGGCCACGGTCTTGCCCGAGAGCACGTCGACGATCCGGCCGAACAGCACGGGCTCGGCGAACTGCGATCCCGCCAGCAGGAGGTTGGCGACCGCGAGCAGCCAGCCCAGCCGCGCCTCCTTGCCGAGCAGCTCGAGAACGCGGGTGTAGAGACGGAGGATGGACATGTGGGCGAGGGACTCGGCGACGAGGGAGCCCACATTCTAAGCAGGGACCGCCGCGAGATACAGCGCAAGCTTTCAGTTTTGCTCAGTTGATCAGCCGCTCTGCCCGCGGCGGCAGGAACTGGCCGTCGAAGACGTCGCGAGCCGTCGGCCTTTTGCGGAATTTGAAGTCCCGCGCGATCTGATCGATCGAACGTTCCAGGCGCGCCGGCTCGACGCCGCCGAGGCCGTAGCGCTTGACCTCGTCGGTCAGGATATTGTCGGCAAGGACCGCATGCAGGCGCTTCAGCTCCAAATTGCGGTCGCCGTCCTCGATGCGGCTCGCGGCCTCCTCCGCCGCACGCGCCGGCTCCCTGGCCGTCGCGGTGATGCCCGCGATCAAGGCGCGGACGAAGCCTTTCACGGCATCCGGCTTCGCTGCGGCGAAGGCGGTGTTGGCGACCACGGCAAAGCCGTAGGCCTCACAGCCGTAGTCCGCATAGCGCAGCACGACGAGATCGGCTTCGGGTACGCCGCGATCGCGCAGGTTCACCGCCGAGAGATAGCTGAACCCGGCGACGGCATCGACCTGTCCTGCGGACAGGATCGGCTCGCGCACCGCGGCACTGATCTTGTGGAATTTGACGTGCGATGCCTTGATGCCGTTCTGCTGCGCCAGCGCCGGCCACAGCCGCATCGACAGATCGCCGTCGGCAACGCCGACGGTCTTGCCGTCGAGGTCGGGCAGGAGACGGATGCCGCGGCTTTTGCGCGCGATGATCGCGTAAGGCGCGCGGTCGAACAGCACGAACACGGCCTTGACCGGCGCCGCGTCGTCCTTGTCGCGAAAGCGTATCAGCTCGTTGATGTCGACGAGCGCAAGCTCGCTGTCGCCTTTGGCGAGCCGTGCGAGCGCCTCCGGCGATCCGCTCGCGCTGTTGAAGGACACGTTGAGATGCTCGGCGCCGAACCTGCCGTCCTTCGCCGCAAGGAAGAATGGCGCCATGCTCGCATCGATGGGACGGTCGAAGGTGAAACGGATGGCGGTCGAGGGAGTGCCGCTCTCGGCCGCAATGCATTCGCGCACCGTCGATGCGGTGAACGCGATTGCAAGGGCCAACAGGTATTGAAGGGCGATCGTCTTGAATCCGGACATCGGTCGCGCCGGCCCCGCAATGTTATGGTTTCGTGACGCTTGGCAAGCGCCGGCCCGCGACGAACGTGCGCGCGCGAACATGAACGGCGGATGAGCGGGCTTGCGGCATCGTTACGCAACCCCGTTCAGCTTGTGTTGGGATTGGGGAACCTACTTAGGTGGTGAGTGTTTGACAGACATCAGCCTGTCGTCAGGCACATCCGAGGTCCCAAGGAGGGTCCAGATCATGTTTGACAGCCTTTCGAAGTTCGTCGGCCGCAAGGCCGTTCTGGCCACGATCGCCGTGATGGCCCTGACTGCCGCTGCACCCAGCGCCTCTTACGCGGGCGGTCGTCATTGGCATGGCGGTGGCGGCGGCGCCGCTGCTGCCGCGATGTTCGGCCTCGCCGCGACCGGCCTCGCGATCGCAGCCAGCCGCAATGCCTACGCCTATGATCCGGGTCCGGTTTACTATTACGAGGGCGGCCCGGCCTATTACAGCGGCCCCGGCTATGGTTCTTATTATTACGACTCGGGCCGCCGCTACACCTATGGCGGCTACAAGAACCCCTGCGCCCACGGCTATTCCGGCTACAGCTGCTATTGACGGATCGGCCATTCTGATCGACGAACAGGCCGTCGCGCTTGCCGCGGCGGCCTGTTTTTTGCTTACATTGCCGCGTGTTAACACGCCGGCCATTTGTTTCGAGTAGTTTTGCGTACCATGAGTGATTCGCTTGAGCGGCTATATCTGGCTGTGCTCGCGGCCAGAGACCTTGATCCGGCAACATCGCGCACGGCCCGGCTGTTTCAGCGTGGGCCCTCAAAAATGGCAAAGAAGCTCGCCGAAGAGGCCATCGAAGTCGTCATCGATGCGGTCAATGGCGATAGCGAGGCCGTGATCCGGGAAAGCGCCGACCTGCTCTACAATCTCACCGTGCTGTGGGCTTCGGCCGGAGTACGCCCCGAGGACGTCTGGCGGGAAATGACACGGCGGGAGGACATGCTCGGAATTGCCGAAAAACTGCCGAAGTCGCCGGCGAAATTGCCCAAAGTCGCGTCACCGCGCATGGCCTCGCGGCGGCCTATTGTCGCGCTCGACGGCCGCGCCGCGCGCAAGCGCCACTAGAAACGTCACAAATCGCTCAAAAACTGGCGATGGACAAATCCGTCCCATGGTGCTTCATCGCGGCGCCATGCTGAAACGAATGTACGACTGGTGCATCGACGCCGCCCACAAGCCCTATGCGCTCTGGATCATGGGCATCGTGTCCTTCGCCGAAAGCTCCTTCTTTCCGGTCCCGCCGGATGTGATGCTGATTCCGATGTCCCTGGCGCGGCCGCAGCGCGCCTGGTTCTATGCCGCGATCTGCACCGTGACCTCGGTGCTCGGCGGCGTCGTCGGCTACGCCATCGGCGCGCTGCTGTTCGACTCGGTCGGCCAGTGGCTGATCCAGGTCTACGGCCTCGCCGACAAGGTTGACGCCTTCCGCGCCTCCTATGCGGAATGGGGTGCGGTCATCATCCTGCTCAAAGGACTGACGCCGATCCCCTACAAGCTCGTCACCATCACCTCGGGCTTTGCCGGCTACAACATCCTCCTGTTCGTCCTGTGCTCGATCGTCGCGCGCGGCGGACGCTTCTTCGTCGTCGCGATCCTGCTCAACCGCTACGGTGACTGGATCCGGGTCAGGATCGAGCGGCATCTCGGATTGTGGGTCGCGCTCGGCGCGATCGTGCTGGTGCTCGGCTTCGTTATCGCCATCAAGCTGATCTAGAGCCGCGGCGCTTTGCCGCCGCGCCGGCTTCGGCTACGGTTGTCGTCATGATGGTTCGATCCGGCAATCCGGCGGCACGGCATGGGACGCTGATGTCGACAGCGCTGCTGCTGCTGCTGCTCGCTGCCGGAGGGGCGGCCCGGCCGCAATCCGCCCCGCCGGCGCTCGGCCTTCAGCAGCAGGGGGCGCCGGCCGGCCCGTCGCCATCGACGCCCCCTCCTTCGGCGCCGCCGGCGCGCGAGGAGAATCCCGGGCTGATCAACGAAATGGGCAAGCTGTTCGACAAGCTGCCTTTGATCCTGCCGCCGATCAAAAGCCCCAGTGAAACCATGGACGACCTGTCGCGGCTGGCCAAGCCCTCGACCATGGTGTCAGGGCGCGTGATCTGCCCGGTCTCTGCGAACGGCGCGCCCGACTGCAAGCAGGCGGCCGACCAGCTCTGCCAGGGCAAGGGCTACAAGGAAGGCAAGAGCCTGAACGCCGACTCCGCGGAAAAATGCTCGGCCAAGGTCCTGATCCCGGGCCGGCAACGTAAACCGGACGACTGCCGCACCGACACTTTCGTGACCAGCGCGCTGTGCCAGAACTGAAAGCCGGCGCGCGAGAACCAAGGAGCGCCCATGAGCCGCACGGAGCAGGACTTCCTCGGACAGCGTGAGATCGCCGACGACATCTATTACGGCGTCCAGACCATCCGGGGTAAGGAGAACTTCCACATCACCGGCATTCCGATGAACCAGGAGCCTTACTTCGTGAAGGCGCTTGGTTACGTCAAGAAGGCCGCCGCGATGGCCAATCGCGACCTCGGCGCGATCGATGCCAAGGTCGCGGACGCCATCATCCTCGGCTGCGACCGCGTTATCGCGGGCGACATGATGGATCAGTTCGTCACCGATTTCATCCAGGGCGGTGCCGGCACGTCGACCAACATGAACGCCAACGAGGTGATCGCCAACCTCGCGCTGGAATCGCTCGGCTTTGCCAAGGGCGACTACCAGCACGTCAGTCCGAACGATCACGTCAATTACGGCCAGTCGACCAACGACACCTATCCGACCGCCTTTCGGCTGGCCCTGATCCTGCGGCTCGAGAGCTACATGACCGCGTTGCGCCAGCTCCAGGAAGCCTTCTTCGCCAAGGGTCGCGAGTTCGACCGGGTGCTGAAGATGGGCCGCACGCATCTGCAGGACGCCGTGCCGATGTCGCTCGGCGCCGAATTCCGAGGCTGGGGCACCACGATCGGCGAGGAGGTCGACCGCATCTCGGAAGCGCGCGCGCTGCTGCGCGAGATCAATCTCGGCGCCACCGCGATCGGCACCTCCGTCACGGCGGCGGTCGGTTATCCCAAGCTCGCCGTCCGGCACCTCAGTGCGCTCACCGGCGTGGATTTCATCCTCGCCGGCGATCTCGTCGAGGCGACCTCCGACACCGGCGCCTATGTGCAGCTCTCCGGCGTTCTCAAGCGCACGGCCAGCAAGCTGACGAAAATCTGCAACGACATCCGCCTGCTTGCCTCCGGTCCGCGCGCGGGCTTGAACGAGATCAACCTGCCGCAGCTTCAGCCGGGCTCCTCGATCATGCCCGGCAAGGTCAATCCGGTCATTCCCGAAGTCGTCAACCAGACCAGCTTCCTCGTCATCGGCCTCGATACCACGGTGACGCTGGCGGCAAGCGCCGGTCAGCTCCAGCTCAACGTGATGGAGCCGGTGATCTCGTTCGCGCTGTTCTTCTCGATCCGCACCATGGAGCGCGCGGTCAACAGCCTGCGCGAGAATTGCGTCGTCGGCATCACCGCCAACGAGGAGCACACCCGCAACATGGTGCTGAACTCGCTCGGCATCGTCACGGTGCTGAAGCCGCTGCTCGGCTACAAGCAATGCGCCGAGATCGCGCGCGAAGGCTACAAGACCGGCAAGTCGCTGCACCAGATCGTCGTGACCGAACGCAAGCTGCTGACACAGGAGAAGTGGGACGAGATGTTCTCGTTCGAGCGGCTGATCAACCCGGATTTGATCGGGTAGGCGGTCGCTGTCATTCCGGGGCGCGCGAAGCGCGAGCCCGGAATCCATTTCGCCGCGCGTGCTGACGCCCGATGGATTCTCTGATGCGCAATCGCGCATCATAGCTCGACGCTCTGTCTCGCCCCGGAATGACGGGTGAGGAATTCCGCTGCTTGGAATTGCGGCAATGGCCTCCGCTGCGGCGCCAAAACGCAATACTTGACAGTGGAAAGATTGCCTTGTTGGTATGGCTCCCAACTTCAATTTGACCGGCTGAGAGGATCGTACCGCAATGTCCATGCCTGCCTTGTTCAAGGGGCGCCTGTCGATCCCCGTGATCGGCTCGCCGCTCTTCATCATCTCGGTGCCCGATCTCGTGATCGCGCAGTGCAAGGCGGGTGTGGTCGGCTCGTTTCCGGCGCTGAATGCGCGGCCGCCGGAGCTGCTGGACGAATGGCTGGCGCGGATCACCGAAGAGCTCGCGGCCTATGACCGCGCTCATCCCGACAGGCCGTCGGCGCCGTTCGCGGTCAACCAGATCGTGCACAAGTCGAACAACCGGCTCGACCACGACATGCAGCTCTGCGCCAAGTACAAGGTGCCGATGATCATCTCCTCGCTCGGCGCCCGCGAGGAGCTGAACCAGGCCGTGCACGGCTGGGGCGGCATCGTCTTCCACGACGTGATCAACCAGAAATTCGCGCACAAGGCGATCGAGAAGGGCGCCGACGGGCTGATCCTGGTCGCGGCCGGCGCCGGCGGCCATGCCGGCACCATCTCGCCGCTGGCCTTCGTGGCCGAGACACGAAAATGGTTCGACGGTCCGATCGCGCTGTCGGGTGCGATCGGCAACGGCAAGGCGATCCGCGCCGCGCGCATCCTGGGGGCCGACTTCGCCTATATCGGTTCGGCCTTCATCGCGACCAAGGAGGCCAATGCGGTCGAGAAGTACAAGGAGATGATCGCGGGCTCGAGCGCCGACGACATCGTCTATTCCAATCTCTTCACCGGCGTGCACGGCAATTATCTGAAGCCCTCGATCCTGGCGGCGGGCATGGACCCCGAAAATCTGCCGACGTCCGATCCCTCCAAGATGAACTTCGGCACGGACGCCTCCGGCGAGCGCGCCAAGCCGAAGGCCTGGAAGGAGATCTGGGGAAGCGGCCAAGGCATCGGCAGCATCGACAAGGTCGTGCCGGCGGCCGAGCTGATCGCGCGCTTCAAGAAGGAATACGACGAAGCGATCGATCCGCCGTTGTGATCGCACCCAGATCGAGTGCTGCATGCCCCCCATTTACCGCGTCGACGGCAACGACGTCGTCACCAGCCCCGATGCAGCCGGCCCCTGGGATCGGCGCATGCAGCACGGCTCGGCACCGGCATCGCTGGTGACATGGGCGGCTGAGCGCATCCCTGCGGCGGTGCCGATGGATGTCGCGCGCGTGACCATCGATCTGATGCGCCCGGTACCGGTGGCGCCGCTTACGATCGCCACCGAAATCTTGCGCGAGGGCCGCAAGATCCAGCTCTGCGGGATCAAGCTGCTCGCCGACGGCGTGCAGGTGGTCGGCGCCACCGTGCTCAAGATCAGGCGCCAGGCGCTGACGCTGCCCGACGAGGTCGAGGAACTTCCGGTCACGTTGCCGTCGCCGGAGGATTCATTGGTCGAGGACGGTCACGCCGCCACCAGCCCGTTCGTGCGATCGGTCTCGATGCGCGCCGCGCGCGGCCGCTTCGGCCGGGCCGGCGCCGGCGCGATCTGGTTTCGTGTCGACCATCCGCTGATCGAAGGCGAGGCCGTCTCGCAGGCGATGCGCGCCGTGGTCGCCGCCGATTTCTCCAACGGCACCGCTTCGACGCTCGACTTCCGTGCCTGGACCTACATCAACGCCGACCTCACCGTGAGCTTTGCGCGCCAGCCGGTCGGCGAGTGGATCCTGCTCGACGGCGATTCCTGGATCGGCCCCGACGGCGCGGGCCTTGCGATGTCACGCCTCGCCGACCGCCAGGGCTATTTCGGCCGCGCGGTGCAGAGCCTCGTGATCGAGAAGCGGTGAGAGGCGCTATGTGCGATCAGCCGGGCGATGACACCGATCGTGTGAGAGCTCTCTCGCGTATCGCGGGATTGAACGGCAGACTTCCGCCGCCGCGGAAGGGATGCAAGGTCGTGTTCGACCAGGGCATCCTGCCAGTTCACACACCGTAGAAGATCTTGATCCCCCACAGCACCACGATGATGGCCGTGATCAACGTGATCGCGGCGACTGCACTTTCCAGGGAAGCGACTCTCATTTCACTCTCCGCTTCCCAGCCCCGTCAGCGGTTTAGTTGATTCCCTGATTCGCCGGCAATTGCGCGGGCATCGCCGTCGCAGACTCCGTTGCGGGCTGTGGTGCCGAAGCAACAACGACACCGTAGAATTCCGGAGTCTTTACCCCACCATCCGGTCCCGCCCGCTCCAGAAGCCCGCACGCAGCACCTTCTTGTCGACCTTGCCGACCCCGGTCATCGGCAATTGCTTGACGAACTGGATCTGCTTGGGCGCATGCGCCGAGCCCTTCCGCGTCTTTACCAGGTTGATCAGCTCGTCCGGATTGGGGTTCGTCCCTTCGCGCGGGACGACGATGGCGGTGACGGCTTCGCCCCATTTCTCGTCGGGAATGCCGACGACCGCGACCATCGCCACGTCCGCGTGCTGCGACAGGACGTCCTCGACCTCGCGGGGGAAGATGTTGAAACCGCCTGTGACGATCATGTCCTTCTTGCGGTCGAGGATGAACATGTAGCCGCGCTCGTCCTGACGTGCGATGTCGCCGGTGTGGACCCAGCCGTTCTTCAGCGTCTCGGCGGTGGTATCGGGCCGCTTCCAGTACTCCGCCATCGCATGCGGCGCGCGCACGCAGATCTCGCCGGCCTCGCCCGTCTTCACCTCCTGGTCGTTGTCGTCGAGGATCTTGACCTCGCAGGCCGCGATCGGGAAGCCGCAGGACAGGAACAGCTCCGGCCGCTGGGGATCGTGGTCGGCCTTGCGCAGCACCGAGACGGGATAGCATTCGGTCTGCCCGTAGAGCTGCGAGAACACAGGGCCGATGCGTTCGATGCCCTCCAGCAGTCGGCTCGGCGACATCGCGGAGGCGCCATAGAGCACGAGCTCGAGCGAGGAGAGGTCGGTCTTGCCGAGCGCGGGCTGATCGAGCAGCACATAGATCATGGTCGGAACGAACAGCGTGAAGTTGATGCGCTCGCGTGCGATCGTTGACAGCACGGCTTCGGGATCGAAGCCTTTCAGCATGTGCACGGTGCCGCCGCGCATCAGGGTCGGCAGCACCTTCGTGCCCGCGACATGGCTGATCGGCGCGACCGTGAGGTAGCGCGCAGCCTCGGGGATCTCGAAGTCGGCCAGGATCGCGCCGGCGGCGCCGGCATTTTCGCGGTGATAGCGTAGCGCGCCCTTGGATTTTCCGGTGGTGCCGCCGGTGTAGTTCAGTGTGGCGAGATCGTCGGAGCCGGCGAGGCACTGTGCGCTGGCGTGCCCCGCACTCTCGACCGCCGCCAGCAGATCGACGCCGTAGCCGGCCGGTCCCATAGTGAAGACCGCCTTGAGCCGACCGGCCTTCGCGGCGAGCTCGCCGCCGCGGTCGCGGAAGGCGGCCGCATCCACCACCAGCATCTCGGCTTCGGAATCCTTGAGCTGAAACAGCTGGTCCTCCAGCGAGCCCAGAGGGTGGAGCCAGGTGATGCAGAGGCGGGCCAATTGGGCGGCGACGCCGGCGCACCAGCTGTCGGCGCGGTTCGCCGTGAGGAAGGCTACGCGGGCGCCGGGCTCCAAGCCGAGCCGCATGAACACGCCCTGGATCCGTCCGATCAGGTCGATGGCACCCCGATAGCTCAGCGATCCCTCGGGCCAGGCGAAAGCAATGCGGTCGGGATAGCGCGACAGCGCCCGTAGCGTCTGCGCACAAGCCGGGCATGATGCGTGGAGCGGATCAGGCATATGTTTCCTCGTTGCTTTGTCACCGGCTTATGGCGTGCCAATGTTGCTGACGACGCTAGCACAGAGACTGCGGGAGGAAACCACAAAGCCCGCGCGAGGGAGGCATGCATGCCATCAGATCGACTGCAACGCTTCCGCGATCGTCATGCTCTGCCGCTGATCGCGGCGCCGATGTTTCTGGTATCGGGCGTCGAGCTCATGGTTGCAGCCTGCCGCAACGGGGTGATCGGCAGCTTTCCCACCGCGAATTGCCGTGGCGCGGAACAGCTCGATGAATGGCTGACCGAAATCAAGCTGCGGCTGCGGCAGCATGAAGATCAAACCGGGCGAAAGGCAGCGCCACTTTGCCCGAACTTGATCGTCCACCGCTCCAATGCGCGGCTGGAGCAGGATCTCGCCGTGCTGCTGCGGCACAAGCCGGAGATCGTCATTACGTCGGTCGGCTCGCCGGCGCCAGTCTTGAAGCCGCTGCACGACGCCGGCGCGCTGGTGCTGGCGGACGTGGCCTCGATCCGCCATGCCGAACGCGCCGCGGAAGCGGGGGCGGACGGGCTGGTCCTGCTCACTGCCGGTGCTGGCGGCCAGACCGGCTGGCTCAACCCGTTCGCCTTCGTCCGTGCGGTGCGCGCATTCTACGACGGCATCATCGTGCTCGCGGGCGGAATTAGCGACGGTCGCGCGCTGCGTGCCGCCGAAGTGCTCGGCTGCGATCTCGCCTATATGGGCACGAAGTTCATCGCGACGCGTGAGAGCAGGGCGGACAAGCGTCACAAGCAGATGCTGGTCGAGAGCAGCGCCGACGACATCTTGCTCACCACCGCGTTCACGGGCTTGCAGACCAGCATGCTGAGGCCATCGATCGCGGCCGCCGGGCTCGATCCCGACAATCTGCCGGCGCGCGGCGCGATCAATATCACTGCGGATATCGACGTCGCCGCCCGCGACAGCCGCCCCAAGCGCTGGCGCGATATCTGGAGCGGCGGGCATTCGACATCGGGTGTCACTGATGTGCTCGCGGTCGAGGATCTCGTTGCGCAGACCATCGCCGAATATCGGGAAGCGGGTGGGCGGTAGCGTCGTCGCCTCTCCCACAGGGGATCGGGCAGGGTTAATCCCGCATGCCTCCGGCCCATCCCACTTAACGGCGGATTAACCATCGCCAGCCAAGAATCCCTCTTGTGGCCGCCAATCAGGACGAGAGGGACAGGCGATGGACTTCAATTATCTCAACGGCAAAACGGCTGCGACCCTGGACGAGATCCGCGTCCGCGTCGCCCATGCGCTGGCCCGCCACCCGCTGTGTCGCAACGTCCGGTTTGACATCGTCAGCGTCCCCCGGACCCGCCGCGGCGGCAATTGGACGGTGACGCTGCAATCGGTCGAGCCGCGCGCGGTCTGGGAAGCCTCGGAGATCGTCGCCGACATCCAAGATGCCTATGACCTTGCGGCAGCAGCCTGATTTCGTTGGGGGTTTCTGGACGATGTCGCCTTACTCCGCGCGATTGCCGCCGCAATGGCACGGTTCAGCCTTAATTATCGCCCAGTTTCCGGGCAGTGATCACGTGGACTTGAAGTCGGACGGGGAGAGACGTTTGTCCAAAGCCATCACCATCGTCGCGCTGACCTGTTTCCTCGTCCTCGGCGCCGCCACCACCGCGATCCTCGGCCGCGACAGCGTTCCCAGCGTCAGCGCCGCGATGATCGCCGAGGCGCCCCCGGCCAAGCCGCTCGCAACCAACCGCGCCGCCAAGGCCGACCGTCTGGTTCCGACGCTCGCGCTGGCCTCGGCCGCGATCGAGCCGGTCCAAGTTGCCGCCGACAAGCTGGCGCAGGCACCGGTCCTGACCGAGCCGCTGCGTCAGGCCTTCGCCGCCGCCACGCCATCCGATTTCCCGATGCCGAAGCCGAGCGCGCACGAGGCGCCCGCCGCGACCGAGGTTCCGGCCATCGAAGTTCCGGCCAAGCCGAAAGTCGTCGCCAAGCCGCAGCCGCAAAAATCCTATTCGCTGCTGTCCGACGTGCAGATCGCGGGCATCAGGGATCGCCTGAAACTCTCCTCGTCCCAGGAATATTACTGGCCCTCGGTCGAGACCGCGCTGCGCAACGTCGCCCGCAAGATCCAGGCGAACAGGCTGTCGAATCCCAATGCACCGCCCAGCGCGCAGATCGATCCGAATTGCGACGAGGTGCAGCAGCTGAAGTCGGCCGCGATGCCGCTGTTGTTCCAGCTTCGCGACGACCAGAAGGAAGAAGTGCGCAAGCTCGCTCGCCTCATCGGGCTTGAGAAGGTCGCGCAGCAGATCTGACGCACGCGGTTCCTCGTCGAGGAGCCGCGGCTTATCAGGAACATCTGGCAATCCCCACGCGTTGCCCGCTCCGAAAGAGGGAGTGGATGAATGCGCGCCTCGACAGCTTATTTTGTCGGTGCCGGAACTATCGTCGCGGCCATCGCCATTGGTCTCGGTGGCGGCATCGTTGCCGGCAACATCATGAATCCGGTTGCGTCCAAGCAGGGGCCGGACACCAGCAAGCTGGCGCAGCGCGCGGCAACTCCCACGCCGGCCAGCACTAACGCTCCCTCCGAGCGTGTGAACTATCTCACCGGCTCACAAGCCTTTGGCGCGATGATCGTCGCGCCCGCACAGGCCGAAGCAAAGCCTGAACCCGCAAAACCCGACACGCCAACCACGCAGGCGAATGTCCCACCGGCGCTTCAACCCTCGCAAGCCGCTGCAGTCGAGCCGCCCAAGCCCGCCGCTGCGCCACAGGCCGCAAGGCCTGCCGAGCAGCAGGCCTCGACCGAGCCGTCGTCCTCACCGAATAACGCCTATGCCAAGGCAAGGGATTCCGATGTGAAGCGCGCCGCGTCCGAACGGCGCCGAGCCGAGCGTCGCGAGCGCTGGGCCGAGCGCCGCTATTATTACGAGTCCCGCGAGCCGCGCGGCATGCGCGACCGCACCGATTGGGATGACGTCGCCCGCAACATCCGCGAGGATTCCGAGGCGCGCGATTACGCGGGCCGGACGCGCGGCGGCTTCCCGCAGATCAAGCTGTTCGGGCCTGACGACGATTAGCAGCTGACGCGGGAATCGTAGCTGCAAGCGGAGCAGCCGCTCCAGTATTTCCCGCAACGCTCACGTCATTCCGGCGCGCCGCAACCCCTCGAGATAGTGCGTACGATCCTCTTCCCGCAGCATCGGCAGCTCGCGTGTGATCCAGGCCAGCGAGACCTCGGGCTGGGTGCGGCGCAGGCCTTCCAGGGCGGATGCTGCGAGAGCGGGATCGCCGAGCATGCCGGCGGCGGCCGTCAGCACGCGGTGGGCGCCGACGAAATCCCCGCGCTGGCGCATCGATTCCCGAGCCATCTGCACGGCGCCCGCATAGTCGCGGCCGACGAACCGGGCATAGGCCGCAACCCCGCAATAGATCGCCGCGAGCGGGTCGCGCGGGCTCAGCCGCAGCGCGCGGCGGGCGGCGGCATCGCCGTCCTGCCAACGTCCGGCATAGCATAGCGTCACGCCGTGGAAGGCATGCGCCATCGCGAAATTCGGGTTGAGCCGCAGGGCCAGCTCGAATTCGGCCAGCGCATCATCGAAGCGGCGGCGGAACAGATAGGTGTAAGCAAGGCCGTGATGGGCCCAGGCATCCTCGCGGTCGGCCTCCACCGCCGCGAGCGCCGCACGTTCGGCGACCGGCACGGTGGCAGCCATGTCGGCCCAGCCCATATGCGCGCCGAAGATATGGCTGGTGGCGAGCAGGCCGAGCGCCTTGCCATAGGCGGGATCGACCGCCACCGCTTCTTCCAGCAGCTTCTGCGCGGCGGCATTGTCCTCGCGGGTGATGCGCCAATAATGCGACAGCGCGCGCATCACGAGGTCCCATGCATCCAGGCTGCCCGGCGGCTTCTGCTGGGCCCGGAAGCTTTCGGCAGCATAGAGCTGCGGCTCGATGGCGGCGACGATCGCTTCCGTGATCTCGTCCTGCACGGCGAAGATGTCGGCGAGTTCCCGGTCGTAGCGTTCGGCCCAGAGATGGCTGCCGGTCGAGACGTCGTTGAGCTGGGCCGAGATGCGCACCCGTTCGCCGCTCCGCCGCACGCTGCCCTCGACCACGTAGCGCACCCCGAGCTCCCGCGCGACCTCGTGGATGTGCACGGCGCGGCCCTTGTAGACGAAGGAGGAGTTGCGCGCGATGACGAAGAACCAGCGCAGCTTCGACAGCGCCGTGATGATGTCCTCGCTGATACCGTCGGAGAAATAATCCTGCTGGACCTCGCCGCTCATATTGGTGAAGGGCAGCACGGCGATCGCGGGCCGCTCCGGCAGCGCGAAGGTGGCTTGGGACGGGGCGATCCGGATCGGCTCCGGCGCGACCGCGCCGATTTGCGTCTGGACGTCGCCGACGAAGCGAAAACCCTTGCGGGTGATGGTGCGGATCAGCGACTGGCTCGCGCCATCGTCGCCGATCGCCTTGCGCGCCGCGTTGATCCGGCTGGTCAGTGTGGATTCGGAGACGCTGCGCCCGTGCCAGATCTTGTCGATCAGCTCGTCCTTGCTGACGACCCGGTCGCGGTTCTGCATGAGGTGGACGACGAGGTCGAAAACCTGCGGCTCCACGGCAATGGGAACCTGCTCGCGGCTCAGCTCGCGCCGGTCGGTATCGAGAAGGTGGTCCCGGAACAGAAACTGCACGTCGAAAACTCGGGCCTCATTGCGAAATCGGGCAAACAAACAAAATGAAATTTGGGTCGAAAGATCGTGTGTCTGCCGAAGGGGGCGTTTGGTTCATCGCAATCGCGTGATGGCAGCCATGTGGTTTTCCGAGGGGAATACATCCGCAGCTAGATGTTGCGGTGTAAATCTGGCGACGAGATCAGGCGCCCCTCCAGCACCGTCATCCTGGAGCGCGGGAGCGTAGCGCAGGTCCTCTCAGCGACAACGGCTTCGCCATTGCGCGGGAATGCCGTTTTAGTGTCGCGCACAACGGGGAATGCCCTTTGCCGATCTGCCCTGCGTACGTAAGGTACACCGACAGAAAACACCAACCCAGAAGAAGTGTCCATGCCTGCTTTCCCCGCCGCCACCACTGTGCTCGACTCCCTGCTGTTTCGCGACGCCTTCGGTACGCCTGAGATGCGCGAGGTGTTCTCGGACGTCGCGACGGTCGCACGCTATGTCGAGGTCGAGGTGGCGCTGGCGAAGGCGGAGGCGAAGTGCGGTGTGATCCCACAGGAGGCGGCCGCAGCGATCGCGGCGCGAACCGACATCGGCGCGCTCGACTTCGATCTGCTCAGGCAGGAGACCGATGTCGTCGGCTATCCGATCCTGCCTTTGGTGCATCAGATGGTGAAGCAATGCGGCGAGGCGGGCCGCTACGTGCATTGGGGCGCCACCACGCAGGACATCATGGACACCGCCGTGGTGCTGCAACTGCGCGCCGCGCTCGAGATCGTCGAACGTGACATCGCCGAGCTGCGCAAGATCCTCGCCGATCTCTCGAAGCGCCATCGCGACACGGCGATGGCGGGCCGCACCCATCTGCAACAGGCGCTGCCGGTGACCTTCGGCTACAAGAGCGCGATCTGGCTCGCGATGTTCGACCGCCACGCCGAGCGGCTGGCGCAGCTGAAGCCGCGCGTGCTGGTCGGTCAGTTCGCCGGCGCGGCCGGCACGCTGGCGTCGCTCGGCGACAGGGGGTTCGAGGTGCAGGAGGCGCTCTGCAACGAGCTGAAGCTCGGCGTTCCCGCCTCGACCTGGCACGTCGCGCGCGACGGCTTCGCCGAAGCCGTGAACTTCCTTGCTCTCGTCACCGGTTCTCTCGGCAAGATCGCGCTCGACATCATGATCATGGCCTCGACCGAATTCGCCGAGGTCTACGAGCCCTTCGTCAAGGGGCGCGGCGCCTCCTCGACCATGCCGCAGAAGCGCAACCCGATCTCCTCGGAGCTGATGCTTGCGGCCTCCAAGGCGGTGCGCCAGCACGCCGGCCTGATGCTCGACGCCATGGTGCAGGATTTCGAGCGTGCCACCGGCCCCTGGCACGCGGAATGGATGGCGATTCCCGAAAGCTTCGTGCTGGCCGCCGGCGCGCTGCACCAGGCGAAGTTCGCGCTTGCGGGCCTCATCGTGGACGAGGCGAAGATGAACGAAAATCTTGCCATCAGCCGCGGCCTGATTGTGGCCGAAGCGGTCATGATGGGCCTCGCCCCGCAGATCGGCCGGCAGGAGGCGCATGACGTTGTCTATGACGCCTGCCGTCAGGCCAACGAGAAGGGAATGAGTCTTGCTGACGCGTTATCCGCAGATTCACGGATATCGAGCCGCATCGATCGTGCCACAATCGAGGCGCTCACTTCACCGAAAAATTACCTCGGCCTTGCGCCCGCCATGGTCGACCGGGTGCTGGCATCGGCAACGCGTTGAAAACCAAGATGCGTGAAACTGCGTATCTTTCCAAGGGCGCAAGACGCTCGCATACTTGTGCCCCGCGATGCTAGACTTAAATTGAGTGAGCGACTTTCGGCAGAGGGCCCGGCATGACTGATCAACGCAATCCTTCCACTCCCATCGATCCGGCGAAGCTCGACCGACTGGCCGAGGTGGCGGTGAAAGTGGGCCTGGGCTTGCGGCCGGGACAGGATCTGCTTCTGACGGCGCCCGCGATCGCGCTGCCGCTGGTGCGGCGGATCGCCGTGCATGCCTACAAGGCCGGCGCCGGCCTCGTGACGCCGATCCTGTCGGACGAGGAGATGACGCTGGCGCGCTACCGCCACGGCCACGACAACAGTTTCGATCGTGCCGCCGGCTGGCTCTACGAGGGCATGGCCAAGGCGTTCTCCGACAACACTGCACGGCTTGCCATCGTCGGCGACAACCCGATGTTGCTGTCCGGCGAGGATCCTTCCAAGGTGGCGCGCGCCAGCAAGGCCAATTCGATGGCCTATCAGCCTGCGCTGGAGAAGATCGTCAATTTCGACACCAACTGGAATATCATCGCCTATCCGAGCGCGTCCTGGGCGAAGCTGGTGTTCCCGAACGATCCCGAGGACATCGCGGTCGGCAAGCTCGCAGACGCGATTTTCGCCGCGTCCCGTGTCGATCGCGAGGACGCGATTAGCAATTGGGCGAGCCACAATGCGGTGCTGCGCGAGCGCACCAACTGGCTCAACGGCCAGCGTTTCCGCGCGCTTCAGTACTCGGGTCCCGGCACCGATCTCACCATCGGCCTTGCCGACGGCCACGAATGGGAAGGCGGCGCCTCGCTGTCCAAGAACGGCATCAGCTGCAACGCAAATATCCCGACCGAAGAGGTCTTCACCACGCCGCATTGCCGCCGCGTCTACGGCCACGTCGTGAGCTCGAAGCCGCTGTCCTATCAGGGCACGCTGATCGACAACATCGCGGTGCGGTTCGAGGACGGCAAGATCGTCGACGCCAAGGCCTCGCGCGGCGCCGAGGTGCTGAACAAGGTGCTCGATACCGACGAGGGCGCGCGGCGCCTCGGCGAGGTGGCCTTGGTGCCGCATTCCTCGCCGATCTCGCAGAGCGGGCTGTTGTTCTACAACACGCTGTTCGACGAGAACGCGGCCTCGCACATCGCGCTCGGCCAGTGCTATTCGAAATGCTTCGTCAACGGTGCCCAGCTCACGCCGCAGCAGATCGCGGCGCAAGGCGGCAACCAGAGCCTGATCCATATTGATTGGATGATCGGCTCGGCCGAGACCGACATCGACGGCATCTTGGCCGACGGCAGCAAGGTGCCCGTCTTCCGCAAGGGCGAATGGGCGAAGTCGTAATCTAGATTTTGGTGCAATAGGCAGCCCAGGACGTGGTCAACCTCTCCCCGCTGGGGAGAGGTGAACGTCCTCGCGTCAGTCTTCCCCCTCACGCCGCCGCGTTGCGCAGGGTCGGGCTGTTGTCGATGCTGAAGCGGTTGAACAGCGTCGTGAACGGGCTGCCGTCGGTGGCCCGCACGATCGCGTCGGACGCCGCCACCGCCTCGTAGAGCGCGCCAACCGGATCGTCCGCGTCCGCCAGCGCGAGCGCGCCGCGGATCTGTTCGCGGGCCTCGCTGACGTCATCCTCGTCTTGGAGCCTTGCCTCCAGCGCATCCGCCGCGCGGCGCATCTCTGCAAGGTCGCCGCCCCCGGAGAATTTGAGGATGTCGCGCCAGTAGGGACGGGCAACGACAAGCTGGATCAATGCATCGAAACTTTCCGCGATGATGCCCGCGCGGCCTTCTGACGAGACATAGAGCACATTCTGCGACGGCAGCAGCACGAACGCGCTGCCGGAGCCGTCACTGCCGATGTGCCGCGGGCTTTCGACGCCGTCGATGGTGAACCAGGGCTCCTCGTCCGGTTCGAAGGAGACGTCGAGACTGCGGAGCCTGGCGACGACCTCGCTGTTGGCTGTCAGAATCTCCGGCGTGAGGGGCATCGGTGCGGCTCCTTCCCAAGACTTCGCGCACTTTGTCGCACCCCGGACAAGCTAGGTTCATATGTGCGAATTCGCAGAGGAAATCGTGACGTTAACCGTATCGCACCCGCAACTCGGGGCTGATTGTCGAGTGCCATGTAAGAAAGAATTAAAAGCAGCCTACTAGCGTCCCAACTTCTTTCGAAGCAATCCGGGCCGAGACCCGGCCATTCATATTTATATCTTCTGGGGAAGCAGATGTCGCGCACATTGATTGAAATCGGTAGTTGCAATGTGGATCTCGAGCTGCGGCCGATCGAGCCGTCCTGGATCATCGAGGGCAATCCGGTATCCCGCTCCCGCGTCTTGTCGACCAGCGCCGACGGCACCGCGCAGACGATCATCTGGCACTGCACCGAAGGCCGCTTCAACTGGTACTACGACATCGACGAGACGATCATGATCATGGAAGGATCGATCGTGCTCGAGAGCGACGGCATGCCGCCCAAGCGCTACGGCCCCGGCGACGTCATTTTCTTCCGCGACGGCGCGCATGCCAAATGGCATGTCGAAGGCCACGTCAAGAAGATCGCCTTCTGCCGCAAGACCAATCCGGTGATGATCGGTTTCCTGATCCGCGTCATCAACAAGCTGAAGAAGATGTTCGCCTCCACCGGCGAGCGCCGTCCGGCCTCGCTGATGGGCGCCGGCTAAGCGGACACCAGGGTTTCAAGGACGCTTCCCAGCGGCCACGACGAAGAGGGGTCGGGATCAAGGTCCCGGCCCCTCTTTTCATCATGACGGCAGCTCGAGCCGGTAGACGTCGATCGCGGTCTGCGAGAACAACGCCGTCTTGTCGGCCTCGCTCAGCTTTGAGGTGATACGCTTGAAGGCATTGAAGATCACCTGGTAGCTGCACTGGCCCTTGTCCGGGGGGAAATTGCTTTCGAACATCGCGCGCTTCGGGCCGAACGCCTCGATGCAGGTCTCGACATAGGGCCGCCAGGCCGCGGCAAGCTCCTCGGATGTCGGCGGCCTCTCGCGCAAATGGAAGTCGTAGCCAAGCAGGCACATCGCGAGACCACCGAGCTTCACCACCACATTTTCGCATGTCGCGATCTCCCGGATCGAGGCGCGCCATTGCGCAAACACCTCCTCGCGCCGGCCCGCGAAGCGGCCGGTTCCGACCGGGCCGCCGCAATGGTCGAGCACAATCCTGGTGTCGGGGAAGGCGCGCGCCAGTGCCGTGAGCTCACCGATTTGCGGGTGGAACAGCCAGGCATCGAAGCTGAGTTTGAGGGGCGCGAGGCAGGCAAAGCCTTTGCGGAAGGTCGGATCCTGCAACAATCCCTTCGGTCTGTTCGCATACATGCCGGCGACGACAGGATCTTCGTCCCAGGCCGATGAATGCCTGATGCCGCGAAAGCGGCCGTTGCCAGCGGCGATCTCGGCTTCCAGCACGCCCTTTGCGGCGTCGCCGAGCAGCAGATTGGCATGGCTCACGATGCCGGCGCAGATCGCGGCCTTGCCGTAGCCGCCGCTCGCACTCATGGCGGCGACGCCGTTGGCAAACTCGACCTCGCCAACGGGCCGGAACGCCTCGGGCCCATGCGCGCGGTACATCGAACGGCAGTCGACATAGACGGTGGCGATGACGTTGTGACCGGAGGCGATGTCGGCGGCCATCTCCTCGATCAGATAGCGGTGCCCGCGATTCCACAGATGATGATGGGGATCGACGATCGGCCGCAAGGGATCGATGATCTCCTCCCGATGCAGTGCGAGCCAGTCCTCACGCGGATCGACGAACAGCCCGCTCGTGTTGGCGGGTACACCGCTTGCTGCCATCGGCCTTCGCTCCCTGATGTTTTGTGTCGGGAGCCTAGCACCTCATTTCCGCATGCAGCAGCGCGCCTTGCGCAACCGCACCCATCATCACGAGCAATGCGGTATGCTCGTCAGCCCGTCCGCCGTCTTGCGCTTACTTGGACCATCAGCCGCCAGTCCACTGCCGTGGCCGGCTTGACCTCCCCACGCCAACGGAAGGAGTCCCCGGTAATCTCAGTAAAGCTCCAGCGCGTCAGCTCGCCGGATTCGGTTGTGCCTTCCTGCACGATGTCCTCGCCGCGGGGACGGCCGATCTGCTGCCGGAACACGCGGCGGCCCGGATCGAACCAGGAAATCCGCCACGCATCCATGGCCGGATCGTAGACGCGCAACGTGGTGCCGTACCAATTGCCGGCGATCGGAAAGGCTGCGCTGCCCGCCGGCCGGGGAATGATCCAGACGTCCTGCACCGCACGGCCTTCCAGCACCCAGCCGAAATGGATTTCGCCCGGCGCGGTGTGGCTTCTGCCGTCCGGTCCAAAGGCGGTGATCTCGGCGTCCCAGTCGCCCACGAAACGGCCGTAGAGCCGGAGCGCGGACGCGTGTTCGGGATGCGGTGCGCTGGCGTGAAGAAGTCTCGCAAAGTCGTTCATGTTGCTCTCCTGCTGCGGAGGATTCAGCACGGATGAGCCGCGGGCGACTTGGAGAAAATTGCCGTCGGTCGTCAGGTCTTGCGCAGCGACAGATGTCTCATGGGACGATCGGCCTCCGCCTGCGTCGACCGATTGCTCGAGCTCTCAGCACGCCAGATGGCGACAACGGCGACAATGACGAGACTCGCGCCCACGAGCATCATGCGAGAGAACGGCTCTCCGAGCACGAGGGTGCCGAGCAGCACCGCGATGACCGGATTGACGAATGTGTAGGTCGAGACCAGGGAGGTCGAGACATTCTCGAGCAGCCAATTGTAGGCGGCGAAGCCGATGACGCTGCCGGACACGATCAGCCAAAGAGCTGCTGCAACGGACGTCATCGAGACCTCGCTCGGTCTAAAACTCTCCAGCTCGCCCGTGAGCCAGCTGATCGCGAACAACACGGCGCCCCCGATCGACAGTTGCATGCCAGACAGCGCGATCGCGGATGCTTGATGCGACATGCCGCGCGACAGCACGGTGCCGATCGACCACGACAGCGCCGCCGCGAGCAGCCAGACGATCGGAAGCATGCTGATTCCGGCCTGCTCGGCGTTCTGCCATGCCACGAGCCCGACGCCCACGAAGCCGGGGATGAGCGCGAGCAGCGCGATCGGCCGCGGGCGCTGATCGCCCGGAAAGAGCGTGTCCGCCAGCAGGATCCAGAACGGAATCGTGGCGAGCACGATGGCGGCGACGCCGGACGGAACCGATTGTTGTGCGAAGGCGAGAACGCCGTGGCAGCCGACGAAGAAAAGCAGCCCGCAAAGGCCTGCCTGCAACCATGTCCGGCCCGGGGTATTCGCGACCTGCCTGCCGCTGAAGGCGAGCAAGATCATGCCGCCGCATAACGATCGAACGGCCATCAGCAGAAACGGCGGTATCGATTGCAAGCCTAGCGTGATCGCGAAATAGGTGGAACCCCACAGGAGATAGATGGCCGCAAACGAGCCGATGACCATGAACCGTCTGCTCATGATTGCTCCGACTGAGGTGGGTCTTGGAGCAACCAAGTCGTTGACGGGTGATGCGTTCCGGTTCTGAGTCAGACCCCGTCGAGGATGATCACCGTCGGCTTCGTCGGCAGCGTATCCCGTGACATCCGGAACGAGCGCTCGACGCGCCGGTCGATCTCGAACTGTTGGCCGATCCGGCGCATGAAGTCGTCGAGCGGGGTGGCGAAGCGGTGCATCGGCAGCACCACCGAGGCGCGCAGCCGCTTGGTGATCTCGGAGATGCCGTCGAGCGTCATGGTATAAGTGCCGTCGATCGGCACCATCACGATGTCGAGCCGTCCGATCTGGGCGAAATGGCTGTCGTCGAGCTTGTGATGGAGGTGGCCGAGATGGCCGATGCAGAGGCCGGCCGCCTCGAAGATGAAGATGGAATTGCCGTCGCGGATCATGTTGCTGCCGGCATCGTCGCCGTAATAACGGCGGATGTCGGTGGTGACGTTGCGGATGAAGGTGTCGCTGATGCGCTGCGACACGATCGCCGGCTTGCCGTCCTCACTCCAGCCATGCAGCACGTGCGGAATGCGCTTGTCCGGAAAGAGAGTGTAATGGGTGCTGTGCGCCCGGTTCATGGTGACGACATCGGGCAGTCGCCCGACCTGATAGGCGCCGCTATAATCGGTGGCGATACGCAAGCCGGCGGGCGTGTCGATGAAATAAGTGGAGTGGCCGGCATAGGTGATCTCGACCTCGGGCGCAGCTGCAGCCTGCCTGAAGACGACCGGCATGATCGGCGGCGCCGCATTGGCCATCGCCAGGCATTCGCTGCGCAGTGGCTGCTGGGCCAGGGCAGGGGTCAGGAATGCGCCGAACAGCGCGATAGCCGCCAAAACCAGTCGCCGCATGGATCCGTCCCCGATGACTTCGCGGCGAAGTCTAGCGTGCAATGCGGAGCCTCGCCAATGGGGGGCGATCAACAGCGCGTCAGTGTCGCACCTATTGCGCGCGCTTCGGGCTGAACTTCCAGGTGACCGCGACGAGGCCTGCGGTGATCAGGCCGCTGATGAGGCCGGCCAGGGGCAGGGCGAGCAGCAGTGCGGCGGTGGCGGCCCAGCCGATCGATGAGAAGGCCTCGGCGAAGGTCGCAAGCCGCGAAGACGTCTGCCGGCGTCGGAATTGGCTGCGCCTTGCCTGCACCCGGAACCAGAGCTGGATCGCGGTCGCTGAGGCCGCGCTGATGATGATCGCACCCGCGCTGATTGCGGCCTGGGATAGCGAGGCAAAGGCCAGCGCCGCGAGCAGCGGAGCGAAGATTGCGGCAATCGCGATCAGCACCACCTCGATCTTGGCACGGATGATGCCGGACGGCATCAAGGGCGCGGTCGCGACCAAGTCGGGCGCGTCCTCGCCCGAGATCGTCAGCCAGGCGAGCCCGCCGGCGAGCTGTCCGGCCGCCATCACGATGACGGGTGTGATCAGTGTCAGCGCCGCGGAGCTGTCGGCGAAATTGCGCCAGAGCAGCAGCGCCGGCGGCACCAGATAGAGCAGCTGCATCAAGGTCTGCGAGATCAGCCATGGATCGCGCCACAACAGCATGAATTCCTTGCGACGCAGCGCCTGCTGGCGCGATCCGCCGCGGAACGGGCGGTCCTTTGCACGGACGCGGCCGGACGTGGCGTAGGCGGCCGCATTGATCGCGGTGTCGGCAAAGCGGTGCGAGAAGATCGCCATCACGCCGCCGAGCATGACCAGAGCGAGCGCGAGAAGCAGCGCCAGCGCCTCGCTGTCGCCCATCGCTGCCCGCGCCGGCCACCACCAGATGCTGTCGACGTCGGGGGCGTAGGCGGCAACGCTGCCCGAGGTCAGGATGGTGAAGCGCGACAGCGTGCCGTAGGACATGATCGCGGCGACCTGAAGCGCGATCACGAAACCCGCACCGATGATGGCGGCGAGGATCTGTGCGATCAGGCGCGTCCGGGCCGGGCCGATCAACCGGAACAGGAGAATGGTGACGGCGATCGCGATCGCCGCCGCGGACAGGCCCATCGCAATGACGACGCCGAAGGCCGCCAGCCAGCGCGCGCCGCCGCCGATCACCAGAACGTCGATGAAAGGCGTCGAGAACAGCAGCGCCAGCACGGTGACGGTCATCGCGATCGCGGCGATGCGGACCGAGAACAGATTGGCTAGCCGCGCCGGCGAGGACATGATCAGGTCGAGATCGGCGCGGGCGTAGAATACCCGCGTCACGGATTCGATCGCCTGCGACAGCATCAAGGTCCAGGCGAGAAAGATCGTCGCCGAAATCACGATCAGAGAGGATTTGTCGAGCGGCAGCTGCAGGTCGGCGAAACGGCCGATCACCGCCCAGGCCGGCAGGTGGAGCAGCGCGGCGAAGCACATGAGGCCGATGATTGCGGCGCGCGCCCGTTTGCGCCGCCCGCCCGTCATCATGGCGAGCCATTCGCGCCAGGCGAGCCGCAGCTCGTGGCGGGCAAACCAGGACAGCGCGGTGGCCGAGCTCATGCCGCTTCCTGAAGCGTCACCAGCGCGATGAAGAGATCTTCCAGGCTGGTGTCGGCATGGCCGTTCTGCTGACGCAGCTCGGTGAGCGTGCCTTCCGCGACCAGGCGGCCGGAGGCGATCACGCCGATGCGGTCGGCCATGCGCTCGGCAACTTCGAGGATATGCGTGGTCATGATGACGGTGCAGCCGGCGCGGACACGCGCGCTGAGCAGGCCCTTCACATGGCGGGCGGAAACCGCATCGAGCCCCGTCAAGGGTTCATCGAGGATGATGAGGCGGGGATCGTGCACCAGCGCCCCTGCGAGAGCGACCTTCTGGCGCATGCCCTTGGAAAAGCCCTCGCAGCGCTCGTGGCGATGCGCCTCGAGGCCGAGCGAATCGAGCAGTTCCTCGGCGGCCGGTTGCGCGATTGGCGGCGCGATGCCCCAGAGGCCGGCAACGAATTCGAGATATTCGAGCGGGGTGAGCTTGTCGTAGATCATGGGCTCGTCGGAGACCCAAGCCATCATCTGCTTGGCGGCGACAGGGTCTTGGAGCGCATCGATGCCGAAGATCGAGACGGCGCCGGCATCGGGCCTGAGCAGGCCCGCAACCATGCGTAAAGTGGTGGTCTTGCCGGCGCCATTGGGGCCGACCAGCGCGTAGAATTCGCCGGCGTGAATGGTGAGATCGAGGCTGTCGACCGCCAGACGGTCAAAACGCTTTGTTAACCCTCGGACTTCCAGGGCCGAGTTGTCCGGCTTCATGACGGCCACACCATCCGGTTTGCATCGCCCGCGACCATGACTCGAAGATGTTTCGGCACCGTGAATCGCACTGCCGCAAATTCCGCCAACCGGATTGGACTAAAGGCAAGGCACGCCCGCAAGTCACCCTTTGTTGACAGCGCGCGGGCGTTCAGGCTGAATTGATTCCGGACAAATGGCGCGAACGCGGCGAAACGACTGCGTAGCGACTGGACACAAGATGCGGCAAGGCGGCCTCGAAGAACGCCGGTTGCATCGGGGAGGACGCGCGTCAATGCTGGATTTCGTTCAGCAGCTGGTCAGCGGTGTTGCGCTCGGCTGCGTCTACGGCCTGATCGCGCTCGGCTTCGTGCTCGTCTACAAGGCCACCGAAGTCGTCAATTTTGCCCAGGGCGATCTGATGATGCTGGGCGGTTTCTTCGCCTTCACCTTCATCGGCATGATGGGCCTGAACTACTGGATCGGCTTCGCCGGTGCGGTCGCCGCCATGGCGCTGTTCGGCATGCTGGCCGAGCGCGTGGTTGTGCGGCCGATCCTCGGCTATCCGCAGTTCTCCATCATCATGGTCACGATCGGTCTCGGCTATTTTCTGCGTTCGGTCGCGGGGATGATCTGGGGCACCGACGACCTGAAGATCGAGACGCCGTTCAGCCAGGGTGTGCTGCGCATGGGCTCGCTGGTGCTCGCCTATGACAAGCTCTCGGTGATCGCAGCGACGATGATCCTGTGCACCCTGCTCTGGCTGTTCTTCAACAAGACCACGCTCGGCACCGCGATGCGCGCCAGCTCCGAGAACATGCTGGCGGCCTATTACATGGGCATTCCGGTCAAGCGCGTGGTGGCGGTGGTCTGGGCGATCAGCGCGGCGGTCGCGACCTGCGCCGGCGTGCTGCTGGCGCCGATCACCTTCATCCACTCCAATGTCGGCCTCGTGCTCGGCCTGAAGGCGTTTCCCGCCGCCGTGCTCGGCGGTTTCGGCTCGATCCCGGGCGCGGTGGTCGGCGGCGTCCTGATCGGCGTGATCGAGAGCATGGCCGGCTTTTACCTGCCCGAGGGCTGGAAGGACGCCGCGCCTTACATCGTGCTGCTCACCGTGCTGCTGCTGAAGCCCGAGGGCCTGTTCGGCCTCCACGTCCGCAAGAAGGTCTGAACGCCATGCGCTTCCTGTTCAAGACCGACTACGAGGACGACATCAAGCTGTTCCCGCATTCGGGCTACGTCATCACCTACGGCGTCCTGCTTGCGCTGCTGCTGATCGCGCCCCACGTGCTCTCCAGCTATCTGATGAGCCAGCTCGTCTTCGTCTGCATCTATGCGATCGTCGGCGTGGCGCTGCTGATTCTGACCGGCTTCACCGGCCAGGCCTCGCTTGGGCACGCGGCGTTCCTCGCGATCGGCGCCTACACGGCGGCGTACTTGCAGAAATACAACGTGCCGTTCCCCGTCTACTTCCTCGCCGCCGGGCTGTTGACCGGCATCATCGGCGCGATGGTCGGCTTTCCGGCGCTGCGCCTCACCGGCATCTATCTCGTCATCGCCACCATCTCGTTTGCCCTGATCGTGGAGGAGATCCTGGCGCGGTGGGAAAGCGTCACCCACGGTAACGAGGGCATGCGGGTCAAGACGCTGTCGCTGCTCGGCGTCGCCGTGCCGCGCGACAGCCCGACCTTCTATTATCTCTGCCTCGCCGTGCTGGTGCTGACCATCGTCGGCACGCTCAATCTGCTGCGTTCGCCGACGGGCCGCGCCTTCGTCGCGATCCGCGATTCCGAGACGGCGGCACGCAGCATGGGCGTCAATGTCGCGCTCTACAAGGTGAAGTCGTTCGCGATCTCGGCCGCGATCACCGGCTTTGCCGGCGTCCTGTTCGCGCACAAGCTCTCCTTCATCTCGCCGGAGATGTTCACGCTTCAGCTCTCGATCGAGTTCATCATCGTGATCCTGATCGGCGGCACCTTCAGCCTGCACGGCGCCGTGCTCGGCGCGATCTTCATCGTGATGATCGACCCGTTCCTCACCTATCTCAAGGACGACATGCCCGGCATCATCGCTGGCATTGCCGCGACATTCGGCGCCGGCACGGCGACTGCGGGCAATATCCAGGCGAAGGTCGCGGCCTTCGCCTCGCTCAACGGCCTGAAGGGCGCGATCTACGGCATCATCATCGTGCTGTTCGTGCTGTTCGAGCCGCTCGGGCTCTACGGCCGCTGGCTCAAGATCAAGCTCTTCTTCCAGCTGTTCCCGCTCTACAAGCGCGCCACCTTCAAGCGGCAGAAGATCTACGTGAAGTCGGAGCGCAATCGATGAGCTATTTCCGCGCCGAGAACCTGTCGCTGCATTTCGGCGGCCTCAAGGCGGTCGATGCGGTCTCGTTCGCGGTGGAGAAGGGCGAGATCCTCTCGATCATCGGGCCGAACGGAGCCGGCAAGAGCTCGATCTTCAACCTGATCTCGCGGATCTACCGGCCGACCTCGGGCCGTATCTTCTTCGAGGACCAGGACATCACCGAGCAGCCGCCCTACGACATCGCCAAGCTCGGCATCGCCCGTACCTTCCAGAACATCGAGCTGTTCGAGAACGCGACCGTGCTGTCGAACCTTCTGGTCGGCCGCCACCGCCATTCGACCACGCAGCTGTGGCAGGAGCTCTTGTTCCTGCCGAGCGTGCGGGCCAACGAAAAGGTTCACCGCCGCCGGGTCGAGCAGGTCATCGAATTCCTCGACCTCGAACCCTATCGCGACAAGCTGATCTCGGGCCTGCCTTACGGCGTGCGCAAGGTGATCGAGCTGGCGCGCGCGCTGTGCTCGGAGCCGAAGCTGATCCTGCTGGACGAGCCGTCCTCGGGTCTCAACGTGGAGGAGACCGGCGATATGTCGTTCTGGATTCGGGACATGAGAACCGAGCTCGGGATCACGGTGCTGATGGTCGAGCACGACATGTCGCTGGTCAACCGGGTCTCCGATCGCGTCATCGCACTGAACTACGGAAGGGTGCTGGCGATGGGCTCGCCCGCTGAAGTGCAGCAGCACCCCGACGTCGTCGCCGCGTATCTGGGAGCCTGACCGATGGATGCCGCTGCGCCCCAGGATATCATCCTCAAGCTCTCCAACATTGAGAGCTATTACGGGCCGATCATGGCGATCCGCGGCATCTCGCTGGAGGTGCCGCGCGGGCGCATCGTCACGCTGCTCGGGGCCAACGGGGCCGGCAAGACCACCGTGCTGAAGACCATCTCCGGCATCCTCGATCCGCAGAAGGGCGCGATCGAGTTCATGGGCAAGCCGATCCAGCGCATGGAGGCCGACCGCATCGTGCGGCTCGGCCTCAGCCACGTGCCGGAGGGGCGCGAGGTGTTCCCGTTCCTCTCGGTGCGCGAGAACCTGATGATGGGTGCCTATCCGCGCAAGGACCGGGACGGCGTCGCGGAGGACATGGAGCGCGTCTACGGCTATTTCCCGCGCCTGAAGGAGCGCATCAACCAGCCGGCGGGCCAGCTCTCCGGCGGCGAGCAGCAGATGCTCGCGATTGGGCGCGCGCTGATGAACCGGCCGACGCTGCTCTTGCTCGACGAGCCCTCGCTCGGCCTGTCGCCGCTGCTGGTGAAGGAGATATTCACCATCATCCGCCGGGTCAACGAGGAGCAGGGCATGTCGATCCTGCTGGTCGAGCAGAACGCCAAGGTGGCGCTGGAAACCGCCCATTACGGCTATGTGTTGGAGATCGGCCGTATCGTGATGAACGATACCTGCGACCGCTTGATGCATTCCCAGGACATCCAGGAATTCTACCTTGGCGCCAAGGAAGCCGGCGCGCGCGGCGAGCGGCGCTGGAAAAAGAAGAAGACGTGGCGGTGAGGACGAGCTGGCAGTAAGATGAGCTTGCCCAACGTTGAGCAAAGACCGGCCGGCAAGGCAGGCAGCGGAGGGAAGGCGACAAGGAGGAGAGGTGCATGGCCCGACCGGCGGTGCTGACGGTCGCTGATACGATCGCGAAGAGCTTCTTGCGCGCCGCCGAGACGCGGGGCGACAGGCCGGCGATCCGCGAGAAGAAGTTCGGCATCTGGCAGCCGACGAGCTGGCGAGAATGGCTGGAGATCTCCAAAGAGATCGCCTACGCGCTCCGCGCCGTCGGCTTCATGCCCGGCGAGGTCGCCTCCATCATCGCCAATGCCGTGCCCGAATGGGTTTATGCCGACATGGGCATATTGTGCGCCGGCGGCGTCTCTAGCGGAATCTATCCGACAGATTCTTCGTCCCAGGTCGAATATCTCGTCAACGATTCCGCCACGAAGGTGATCTTCGCCGAGGACGAGGAGCAGCTCGACAAGATTCTCACCTGCCGCGCGCGGTGCCCCAGCTTGCAGAAGATCATCGTGTTCGACATGGAGGGCCTCAGCGGTTTCTCCGACGACATGGTGATGTCGCTGGACGAGTTTCGCGCGCTCGGCCGCAACCACATGGTCGGCCGCGAAGCGCTGTGGCAGGAGATGATCGACAGCCGCAGCGCCGGCGATCTCGCGATCCTTGTCTATACGTCCGGCACGACCGGCCCGCCGAAAGGCGCGATGCACGCCAATCGCAGCGTCACCCACCAGATGCGACACGCCAACGACTTCATACCTGCGCGAGAGGACGAGAACCGGCTGGTCTTCCTGCCGCTCTGCCACGTCGCAGAGCGTATCGGCGGCTATTACATCTCGGTCGCGCTCGGCTCGGTGATGAATTTTGCCGAGAGCCCGGAAACCGTGCCTGACAATCTGCGCGAGGTGCAGCCGACCGCCTTTCTGGCCGTGCCGCGCGTCTGGGAGAAGTTCTATTCCGCCATCACCATCGCGCTGAAGGATGCAACGCCGCTGCAGCAATGGGTCTATCGCCGCGCCATCGGCATCGGCTACCGCATGGTCGATTGCCGGCTCGAGGGCAGGGCGGTGCCGCTATCGTTGCGCATCGCCAACCGCATCGCCTACCTGGTCGCGTTCCGCAACATCCGCCGCATGATCGGACTCGACCGCTGCCGCATCGCGTTCACCGGCGCAGCCCCGATCGCACCGGAGCTGATCCGCTGGTATCTGGCGCTCGGCATCGACATGCACGAGGTCTACGGTCAGACCGAGAATTGCGGGGTCGCAACCATGATGCCCGCGGACAAGATCAAGCTCGGCTCGGTCGGCACCGCGGTGCCCTGGGGCGAGGTCGCGCTGTCGCCCGCCGGCGAGATCCTGATCAAGGGCGACTTCCTGTTCATGGGCTATCTGAACCAGCCGGAGAAGACCGCAGAGACGATCGATTCCCGCGGCTGGCTGCACACCGGTGACGTCGGCACCATCGACAATGAGGGCTTCGTGCGCATCACCGACCGGATGAAGGACATCATCATCACCTCGGGCGGCAAGAACATCACGCCGTCCGAGATCGAGAACCAGCTCAAGTTCTCGCCCTACATCTCCGACGCGGTCGTGATCGGCGACAAGCGGCCCTATCTCACCTGCCTCGTGATGATCGACCAGGAGAATGTTGAGAAGTTCGCTCAGGATCACGACATCCCCTTCACCAATTATGCCAGCCTGTGCCGGGCGAGGGAGATCCAGGACCTGATCGGGCGCGAGATCGAGCATGTCAACGGCAATTTTGCCCGCGTCGAGACCATCAAGAGGTTCTACCTGATCGAGCGCCAGCTCACGCCCGAGGACGAGGAGCTGACGCCGACCATGAAGCTGAAGCGCGGCTTCGTGAACAAGCGCTACGCCGCCGAGATCGAGGCGATGTATCGCGAGCGTGCGGTGGCGTGACGAGCCGGTCCATTTCGAGAAAGCGAAGGAGCTGTGGCCCCGCCCTTCGTGCAATACGGGCCTTTAGGAGAGGAGACGTCAATGTCGAAATCGTTCAGCGCATTCGGCCTTGCTGTGGGTGCCGTGGTGCTCACCTGTCTGCCGGCCGCAGCGCAAACCAAGGTCACCAACGAGGGCATCTCGGCAACCGAGATCGTCATCGGCACTCACCAGGACCTGTCAGGCCCGATCAAGGGGTGGGGCGTTCCGGTCGCGAACGGCATGAAGATGGCGGCCGAGGAGATCAATGCGGCCGGCGGAATTCACGGCCGCAAGATCCGGCTGGTCGTCGAGGACAGCGGCTACGATCCGAAGAAGGCCGTGCTGGCATCGCAAAAGCTGATCGAGCGCGACAAGATCTTCGCGATGGTGGGGCCGATGGGATCACCGACGGTGCTCGCCGCGCAAGACATCCTGTTCGATGCCGGTGTCCTGCAGCTGTTCCCGCTGACGGCGGCCGAATTCACCTTCAAATTCGATCCGGCCAAGCCGCAGGAGCGCCTGAAGTTCAACAATTTGCTGCCCTATGTCGAGAGCACGCGGGCTGCGGTGAAATACATGATCGAGTGGAAGGGCTTCAAGAAGCCCTGCATCATGCATCAGGACGACGAGTACGGTAAGAACGTGCTCGATGGCTTCAATCAGCAGCTCACCGCCATGAAGGCGCAGCCGGCCTCGATCACGAGCTACAAGCGCGGCGCCTCCGATTTCAGCGCGCAGATCGCCAAGATGAAGTCAGATGGCTGCGACCTCGTCGTGCTCGGCACCGTGCTGCGCGAGACCATCGGGGCGATGACCGAAGCCAAGAAGCTCGGCTGGGACGTCACCTTCCTCGGGGCCACCCCCACGAACGTGATGGAGGTTCCTGCGCTGGGTAAGGACGCCGTCGAGGGTCTCTATGCTGCCAGTGGCTTCGAGATTCCTTATGAGGACACCGCCAAGGGCAAGGTGAAGGATTGGCTCGTCAACTACAAGAAGATGTTCAACGCCGACGCCAACACGCAAGCCATCATCGGCTACAATGCCATGATGACTTTTGCGTTCTATGCCAACAAGGCCGGCAAGGATCTCACCGGGCAGAAGATGCTCGATGCGCTCGAGTCGGGCGAGAAATTCCTCGACATCTTCAACTCGCCCCCCACCAAGTTCTCCAAGACCGACCACCTCGCCAACACCATCACCCAGGTGCAGCAGGTCAAGGGCGGCCGCTGGGTGCTGGTGAAGGACAATCTGATGTTCTGATGCGGGCTCTCTTGCGTCGAGCTCAGTGCACCCTCTCCCCTTGTGGGAGAGGGTGGATCGCCGCGAAGCGGCGAGCCGGGTGAGGGGTCTCTATCCTCACGCACGGTCTTGCGTGCGGAGAGAACCCCTCATCCGGCGCGCTTGCGCGCTGTCCAGCGGATGGATTGGTAACAAAACAGACCGGATGGATAGGTAACAATCGTTCATGGTTCGGTCCGCTGCGGCGCAGCGCTAGCGCAGCGCCGCAGCGTTGATGTTTTCTGATCGATGATG